>ERZ808259.27-NODE-27-length-121392-cov-33.315468_pt1 | contig 121392 bp, 148 predicted proteins | sample MGYA00521279_ERZ808259 | MGnify/ENA primary metagenome ERZ808259 (study PRJEB31516, sample SAMN03275586) | gut metagenome | biome: mammalia-associated habitat; material: feces | host: Papio cynocephalus | place: Kenya | collected 2012-07-27 ...
TGAGAAAAGTTTCTAATTTCAGTGAGAAAAGTTTCTAATTTCAGTGAGAAAAGTTGCGAGGCCCCGAAATGTAACGCGTCATAGAAAAAGTAAAATTACTAAATGGACCCCGGTCTGTATTTTATCGTGTCAGATGACAAAACCTACCCCGTTATACGTCATCGCGAGGCTTCGTCATTCTGCACAAACAAAGACACGTTATACGTCGCTCACTTTGGTGGATTTGACGGAATGTAAAATGACAACGAAAAGAAAAAAGTCGTTGACAATGCTAGACGTTGGCGCTATAATAAGGACGTAAACAAAAACAAATGACGCGCGGGATAGACCACGAGAAAGTGAGATTTGAAAAATGAATATGAACGATTACGTTGCAAAGTATGGTTATCTGTCCACGGATACGGGCGCGACGGGCAAAGCGTTCGAACGCGCTTGCAAAGAGCACTTGCATATGATGTCGAAAGTCGCGCGGGCGGGGCGTGCTGACCTGCGCCGGACGGGTGTATATCATGAGGTAAAAACCGGAGCGGGTGAACTGGGTAATGACGGCGAAAAGCTTGTTAAAGGCTCTAGCAGGGTTATTTACTGTCCGAAAGTTGACGGAAATAGAGAGCTAGACGGACAGAACGCCTATATCATGACGCGCGAAACCTTTTTGTTAGTGCTGGCTGAGGTTGGACTACTCCGTGAAAAAACTTCTACCAACGGACAACGGAAAATCACTATTCAAACATTTTGGAATAATAAGCTAAACGCGCCGCACGGAAAGAAGTATTTCAAGCTGGTTGACGCGTTGAATGCTTGCATCAAGTGTGGGCAGGCTATGGAGTTTGCCGAATGGCTGAAAAATGGGTGGACGCTTTAAGCGTCCATCACCTAGAAAAAGAGCTATGTAACATGGAAATGAATTTTAGACTGATTGTGCGCTATGACATGACAGAAGAATGGAGTGCGTAACCTAAAATGACATGACGCTGAGCTATCGGCATGACGGGCAGAAAAGGAATATAAAATGAAAAAAACTATTACCTTAGCGGACTTCTGCGACTATGTCGCTTATGCATATCCCGATTATATCTATGATGACGAAACGGGCGCGGAATGGATTTTCAGTAACAGCAATTTTGATAATGACGGATGCGGGCATTATATCAACTCTGCTACGGGTGAAGCCCTCTTTCCGGAAGAGATTGAACGATGGTATGTAAAAGGACTTGACTTGACAAACCGGCATGAAATTATCGTTTACGTAGGAAAAGACGCATAAAGCGTCTTTTCTTTTATCTATTGATGTCATCTTACATGTCATCTCCCGGTCACGTCTAAATTAGACGTGACCCGTCTAAGTCGTTTTATGTAACTTTTATTCATTTTTAGACGGAATACGTCTAACTATTAGACGTCACTTTGCCATGTTACAAGACTTGACTTTTCGTCCTTATGTGATATAATATAGACAAGCCGGTGAGAAATGGATATTATACAGGCCGCGAAGGGAGATATATAACATGACAGTTTTAGTTGAACACGACAATGGCATCAATGGCCGGCGCGGAATGAGTGAGGACACTATTGCCACGTTAGAGGACTTGCCACGCCTTATAGAAAGCTACATCCAAGCTGGAAGCTGTGTCTATAAGCTGACGATCCTGCCTAATCGAGAAGGAGAGAGCTGGACTTGAATCAGCTCAGCTCCAACTTCTTAGACGTTCTTCGTCTAAAAAAACTTCTTGACTTTTTTCGAAAGTATGATATAATAGAGCTAAAGAAAGGGGAAAGCAATGAATACTTACTTCATCAAAAACTTAGAAACTTTTGAATACTCAACAATTTTTGGCTTGACTTTTGTAGACGCAATGCGGCGCGCTAATCTTTGTATCGGGGAGTGGATTTGTTATGCGCAAGTATATGAAGACTAAAAAATTTTTTGGAAATTTCCTTGGTGGGATTGGTGTTCTAATCGTTCTTTGGTTCATCTTTTCTTATTTCAATGCAATTTTTACCCGGCCAAATATTGCTAACTGGAATTTTTTCAAAATTTTTATGGGGGTTCTTTGAAATGAAGATTGAAAACAAAATCATAGAAAGATAACAAATTGTTCTTGAAGATATCGAATTTAAGATAATTCAAAATGCGTATCAATATCTGAAAACTGCCGCCAGGCTTACACCGGACGCCTATGAATTAGATGAGGCAATTTCTTCACTTGAAGATGTTTTGAATAAAATCAACATTGAAGATAGATATATTCTAATTTTAGAAGAATGTGAGAGGATTGACGTGTAATGCGTCAATCCTCTTTTTTTAGTGGGGTATTAGACGTTTTTCGTCTAAAAAAATCTTGACAAAAAGAAATTCCTATGATATAATATAATTACGAAATGAAAGGAAGGGAATAATAAAAATGACTATTGTTAGTAAATAATTTGTGACCTTTGCGGAGAAGTTTTTGATACTGAATTTGGGTGTCAAAAGCACAAAATCTTTGAAAAGATTGGCGGTTATACTCAAGATATGGTTTTTTTCGGTAAAGATAGAGAAGTAGTTCCTGTTGACCGCGTAATTTATGGCACTGAAATTTGGGGAATTTTTGTTGATGATGTTAGAGCAATTCCAATTATTGACGAATTTTTTGGTTTCATGGGAATTATTTCTCCTTGGAGTAGCGACGGAAGTTGTAATAAAAGAGAAAAAGGTCTTTTTGTTTATGATAAGGCCTTGTTCTATTGGTACCGCCCGCCGATAGAATTGAAGAATTGAAAGAAGTAATGAAAAAAGTATGGGGTTGATGCATAAAGCGTCGCCTTTTCTTTTTAGTTTAGACGTCTTCCGTCTAAATATTCTTCTTGACTTTTTCAGAAAATATAGTATAATATAAATAGTCAAGGGAAAGATTTTCAGAAAATTTTACTAAATCAAAAAGAAGATGGTTGTGGGTGGGTTAGGAAAAATCTTCTTTATTGATACTGTTTCCTCCTGATGGTTGGAGAAAATAGTGCTTCCTTTCTTTTGTGTCTTTGTTTTGTTTACATTGAAATGCGCGGGCAACCATCACCGCGCGTTTCTTCTAGTGGGAAATTAGACGTGATTCGTCTAATAAAAAAGTTCTTGACTTTTTTATTTTTTTGTGTTATAATTTAGTTACTAAATAAAAGAAAAGGAGATTCTAAAATGGATTATAAAGCATTCGAAGAAATGTATGGCGGTATTCCTGAAAAGACCGAAATGGACAAACTCATTGACTACTTGAAGATTTGCCCACCGGAAAAGTATATTTATTCTGTAACAGAATGTTTTGGACGCCCGCAAGTTATCTTTATGGACGTTCGCACGGGTGAACGAGTGGCCGATTGCGTTTGCCATGGCGGAAGTTATGGACACGAGCGTGGACTGATTGAAGCAATGGGTGCGCCACTTGTCAATAAAGAAGAAGTTGGTGATGATGTCGAAGGGTGGCTGACTGCGGTTGACATTATGGCAAGAATTTGTGAACTACTTCCTGATGATATTCGGGAAATCGTAGGAGAGGACGCGTAAAGCGTCCCTCTTTTTCCATTTCTCTTAGACGTCAGTCGTCTAAAAGTTTCTAAACCGATGTTATCTTATATGACAAAATTTTCTAAAATTCTTATTGACAAAAAAAGAAAACTATGATATAATTTAGATACAAAAAGAAAGGAGTTTTTGAAATGGAAAAAATTATTAGTTTGGATATGGACGGAACAATCGTCGATTTTTACGGCGTCAAAGATTGGCTCCCCAAAATCCGTGCATACGACGCAAGCCCCTATAAAGACGCGCGCGCACTTCTCAATCTGTCAAGACTTGCGCGACGTTTGAATACTCTTCAGCGTAATGGATGGAAAATCCGTGTTGTATCGTGGGGGAGTAAAGACCGCGACGAAAAATTTTTAGAAGAAGTTCGCCGCGCAAAAATTGAATGGCTTACGCGTCATTTGAAAAGCGTTCGATTTGATGAAATTTGCGTTGTCCAGTATGGCACGCCAAAAAGCAAAGTCGGAACGTTGCGCGGGGGTTTTCTTTTCGACGATGAAAAACAGAATCGCGACGAATGGAGCGAAGCAGGCGGACAGGCATATGACGTGACAGAAATTTTTGATTTTCTCCGTTCGATTGGTGACGCATAAGGCGTCACCTTTTTTTGTTTTTATTAGACGTAGACCGTCTAAAAAAATTTCAAAAAACTATTGACAAAATCAAATCTGTATGTTATAATCTAGTTACAAGGTTGAGACAGGAACTCAACAAAATAAAATAGGTTGTGACTTACCACAAAAAGGAGAATTGACTATGCAGACTATTTACAGAGTAAACGGCGAATATTTTTGCAATCTTCAGCGTGCCATGGACTATGCCGAAGCGATTGTCAAGGAGCACGCCCCGGAAAGATCAGTCACCGCATGGAGAAAGCGCAAAAATGGCCTTGCTTATGTTGCTAGGTGGGATTATGAAGGAGAGGGGAAAAGATCTTTCTGTACAGTCGCTATTACTTTTATTGATATGGAACGCCGTGTCGAATGGAAAAAACGTTGAATAAAAAAAGAATTGCCCCTTTATGGGGCTTTTCTTATATTTTCAATTAGACGTTCTTCGTCTAAAATTTCTCGCGCGAAGTCATCTTACATGACAGAATTTCTAAATTTTCTTCTTGATTTTCCGCGCGGATTATGATATAATTCATAATGTCAAGAGGGAATAACACTAAGGTAAACCAATACAGAACCAATCCAAAAATGTTTGAAAAATAAATTTTCCTCTTGACAAATTCAAAAATCTATGATATAATAAGGGCGTAATCAAGAGAGGAAACCTCTTGAATATAAAAAATAGGGTTGCGACCAACGCTAAAAATGGAAGGAAAAATTATGACTACTCGTGAATTCTACAACGCCGTTCTGTCTATGGGAAACATCCCTGCCGAAATTTCCGAAAAGGCGTCCGCGCTTCTGTCTGCAATGGATAAGAAGAACGCCGAACGTTCGTCAAAGCCGACCAAGGCGCAGAAGGAAAACGAAGCACTTCTGCCCATCGTGCGCGAAGTTCTCGCAACTGCCGACCATCCCATTACCGCCTCTGACCTCTTTGAGGCAAAGTCGGAACTGAAGAGTGTTCAGAAGTGTTCTTCCCTGCTCCGTATTCTTGAGAAGTCTGGTGAAGTGACTTCTGCTGAAGTCAAGGTAAAGGGGAAGGGCAAGGCGAAGGGTTACACCCTCGCAGGCACCGAACCGAGCGATGCCGAGTAAACGTAATGGGACGTCACATAATATGACGTCCCTTTTTTTATCAAAGGAATTAGACGTCCATCGTCTAAAAGTTTTCGCGCGAGTGCCATGTTAAACGTCAAATTTGAAAAAAATAAATCTTGACTTTTTCAAAAATTTATGCTATAATCTAGTTACCAAATGAAAGAAAGGAAGTCAAAAAGTATGGCAAGTAAAATTGAAACTGCAATCCGCGAAGAGTTTATGTCCGCAGTGCGCGAACTGTTCGAGAGTAAAGGCGAAGATGTGTTACAGGTCAAGAGCGGAACTATTTCGATTCCGTGGGTGCGCGGCGATGACGAGGGATATTTGAATATTGCTTTTAGTATTCCTAAGGGTGAGCGCGATAAGGCAAATAAATGTTATATTCCTTATGACGGTTACGAGGAGGCGCAGAATTACGCGCAAGAAACCGAGGCAAAGCGCGCGAAAAAGGCGGAGGCCGACGCAAAGAAAGCCGAAAAAATTGCACGTGATGAAAAGAATCGCGCAGAGGCAAAGCGCAAGCGAGAGGAACGCGAAAAGGAAAAGCAGGAGGATGACGCGTAAAGCGTCATTCTCTTTTTTCTTTTTTTAGACGAAAAACGTCTAAAACTAAGAGTCGCGCGCAATGTAACACGTCAAAAAAAGTTCTTGACTTTTTCAAATTCCTATGGTATAATATGAGCACGTTGAGAGAGGATGAATGACCCCTCAATGAAATATGAAAGGATTTTGAAAATGAACATTTGTGTATTCGACACGGAAACGACAAGCCTAGAGAAACCCTATTGTTATAACGTCGGTTATTTGATTCTTGATACAGAAACCCGCGCTTGCCTTGTAAAGCGTGAGTTTGTCATTGAGCAAATTTGGCACAATCTCCCACTTTTCAATACAGCATACTACGCAAACAAACGTTCTATTTATGTCGGAGCTTTGAGAGCGCGCGCCATCCGAATGGAAAAGTTCGGTTACGTGACACAACAGATGCTCCGCGACTTCCGAAATTATGAAGTTGAACGCGCATTCGCATATAATTCCTCTTTCGATGAAAAAGTTTTTGACTTCAATTGTGATTGGTTTAAAGTTATCAATCCTTTTGACAATGTTCCAATTTCCGACATTCGCGGATTCGTTCATCACTTTATGATTGATGATACTTTCCGCGCATGGTGCGAAGAAAACGGGGCTTTTACCGAAAGCGGGCACTATTCTACGACTGCCGAAACATTGACGCGTTACATCCGTTCTGACACTTCATTTGTCGAAGATCACACCGCGCTTTCTGATAGTGAAATTGAGTCCGAAATTCTGTTTAGTTGTCTTGACCGGGGCGCGGATTTAGAAGGGGACTATCAAGCATTTCGTTCCATTGAGCGCAAAGTGATGCGCGACTTTACAATTGACATTCCGGAAGGCCGTTTCATCGTGAGAGGAACGCGCGCGACGTATTATAAGACAAAAAATAAGTTTGTAGTGCGTTGACGTATAGAGAGAAAAAGGACGCGTTATGTGTCCTTTTTTTCTTTCTTGCCGTATTTAGACGTTCTTCGTCTAAATTCCACTTTTTGTCAAATTTTACGTCTTACATAACATATCACTTTACTGCGCTTCCTGTCACGTAACATTACATTTGCCGCCCTACGTATAATATGTCGTGTCCGCGCGAACGTTCGCCTTCTTGTCAAATTTCGCAGCGCGGCATCGTATAAGCTGCGAATAAGCTGGGACTTCAATAAAAAGTCAAATTTCGGACGCATAAGCTGGGCTTATATAAGCTGGCTTATATGAAATTTGTAGAGGCACCAATGGAAATTTCCTCTTAAAAAATAAAAAACATTTTTTGCGACTGTAAATTTGACACGGCGAATTGCAATGTTACATGACAGCGCGCACTAAAATGTCATGTTACGTGACTGGCGCAATTTTGATTTCGCAGCAAAAAACTGGTATAATATATATAGAAACTGAGGGAAAGAAGAAACGAAACCTCCACATAGTGGAACCGCGCATAAGCTGCGACTTACGTTCGATTATCTTCTTCCATTTCTAAAATCGGGGATATAAACCCATCTATTAGAAAATTGAAAGAAGGATACTAGTATGACTAAGAGAGAATTTCTGAACACTATCGCTACCGCTGAAGACATGCCCGCTGAACTGGTTGAATTCGCCGCACACGAGCTGGAACTGATGGACGCTGCGAATGAGAAGAACCGTGCGAAGACAGCTGAGAAGCGAGCCGCGAAGGACGCCGAGAAGGAACCTATTCGTAACGCTCTGATGGACGTTATGACGAATGAACCGCAGACTGCCACTATGCTAATTGAAGCAGCGGGACTGACTGAAACTGTGAAGCCCCAGTCGGTGCCTTCTCTTCTGAAACTCCTTGTTGAGAACGGAACGCTTGAGAAGATTGATATGAAGATTGAGGGTAAGAAGGGAACCCAGAAGGGATATAAACTTTCCTAAGCTCTCTACCCCTATAGAAAGATTATAAGCTATAGCTCATAAGCCCTGGCTTCTTCGCTGGGGCTTATTCTTTATCTTCTGATGTCATGTTATGTGATGTCAAATTTTGCTGTCGCGATATCGTATAAATAATAATAATTTTGAAATGGATTGAATCTTTAACAGAAGATAATTTTAAAATGAAATGAATTTTTGAAATAATTTGAATTTTGTGCGAGAAATCTATCTATCTCAACATATCTATACCTATCTCAATCTGCCAATGGCCACAACCATTGATCGCCATCGTCCGGACACGCACTCTACCCCTCCCACGTGGGGAACTGTGCCATCCCTACTATATATAAGCCATTGCTTCTAAGCCATTGCTTCTAAGCCATTGCTTCTAAACCATTGCTTCTTCTACTTCTCCCATTTTATCCCCTTTCCTTTCTCCCCTCTTTTCTCTTCCTTCCCTCTTTTCTCTTCCCTTCTTCTATTTTTTTTCTTTTCTCCCTCTTTTTTGGAATTTTTTTTTCTTTTCTCCCTCTTTTTCTACGATTTTTTCTCTTCCTTCCCTCTATTCTACTTTTTTCTTTTCTCCAATTTTACTTTTCCCCTCTTATTAGTTCTATTGATTACGCCCTTTTCTTTTCTTTCTTCTCTATTTCCTTCGTTTCTCTTTTTTTCTTTCTCCCCTTCTTTTGTCTTCCTTCTTTTACGCCCTTCTATTTATACCCTTCTTCTAATTTTTTTTTCTTTTCTTCCTCTTTTATTTTCCCATATTATTTTTCTTCCTCTATATTTTCTACTTTTTTTCTTTCTTCTATACTCCCTTACTTCTAAACCATTATCTTGTACGCTCTATTTCTTACAAAAATATTCTTATCCGTTTTCTCTAACAGATTTTTTTATTTCCAGTTATAAGAGGTTTTTCTTGTATTCCTCTCAAAAATTTTGAGTCCTCAAATTTTCTTCCCTCTTTCTAACAGAAGAAAACTTACTAAAGGAGGCGCGCATGCTTCGTTACCACAAAACATATACCGAAAACATGGTCGCAAAAGCCCTAGATGAATGGGGCTTTCATTATGTAATGTTCTACACCTTCAAGGAGTTGCGCTCAGCTCACGGGGCGCCGACTGGTTATTCCTTTGGGATTCTAGACACGAGCTATGTCCCCTATCAACTACTTCTCCTAATTGATATCCATTACGAGAACGCAAAAGAACACACAAAGAAAAACTACGTGTTGAAAGAGGAGTTCGCGCGCGACCACCAGCTAGGACTCGTCATAATTGAAGATGACGTGGCGCGCTCCATGAGCTACGCCCAGTTTCGGGATTGGCTGGCGATGGCGATTGAGCAGAAGGAATTCAAAGAAACTTGAGTTTCCGACTAAAAAGAAGTATAATAAAAATAGAAAATAAATATCGGAGGTTAGAATGAAAACCATACGCATCTATAGTAAGCGCCTTGCTGAGTATTTGACCGCACGCGACTTCAAAATACTCAAAGTTATCCAAGACATTTCTCGTCCAAACTTTTCTAACTGGATATTTGAAGATACTTTTGAATTGAGAGAAGTAATGCGCGAATACTCTCAAGGGAAAAAATGAGGTAATTCAAATGCCAAATCAGAATCAGAATCAGAATTTTTACCCAAATCAGCGCCGAGTCACCAATCATAAGAAAATGAAAGAAGGCCGAATTGATGGCGCGGGAGGCTCTATGATTATTGCCTATTGGGCGGATGTTTGTCTCGTCGTCAAGCGCACAGGTAATCCTTTATGTGGATTGCTTTGGGAATACTTTTTCAAAAATGAAGATGGATATACGATAGGATTGAGTCCAGAAGAGCTTTCTGCCACATTAGGAGTAAAGAAAACTGCTTACCAAACAGCTTTCAATCTTCTAATTGCTGCTGGCTATCTCAAATTACGTGAAGGCTCAAAGGTTCATTATGATTTCATTCCCTATCCTTCTTGAGGGAGCGCTTTGCGCTCCTTTTTTTCTTTTTTTCGTTTCCCCTTTTATTTATTTTATTTATTTCTTTTATTTTTCTCATCAGGCCGACTGACTTTTAAAAACCATGCGGACTGACTTTTAAAAGTCAGTCAGACTGATTTTTGTAATCACACCATAAAAATCAGGGAAACTGACTTTTAAAAGTCAGGAAGAATGGTTTTTACGGTTTACAATAAAAGAGAGCTAGATTTCTCTAGCTCTCAATAAAAAATGTCATTCTCTGTCAACCCAACCGACTGAAGCCATTTCTTCCCGCACTCAATAGCATCCCTCACAACTTTCGCAGAAACAAAAGATGGTCCCAGACAATGAGCCTCTGTAGTATAATAATAATCCCAACCATGTTCAAAAGTCCAGCATGGATAAAATTTTCCGCACCCACCATGTTCCTCCGAGTAACGCCAAAGAATGCGCTCAAAAGCTTCATAATTCGCGCGCTTCTTCATTATCTCATAGTTCGCGCACATATTACCGACCAGGGCTCTTGCCTTGTCTATGTCATCTCCTTCATGTTTTATCTTTCTGGAAAGATATAGCCCTCCTCTATCGTCAATATAATAGTATTCCTTACCCCTTTCGATATTAAAGACTTTTTTCTTCTGGAAATCGACCGTCGCGCTAATCTTTTCAAACTCTTCTTTCGTCAGATCAAATTTCTGCCCATCAACGACTAGATAACTCTCCACTTCACTCTACCTCCAGTTCTTCCATAAAACATTCAACGCAGTTCCATGTCTCTAGGAATTCTTCCCAATCTTTCTCTACATAATCTTCTTCGACACATTCCTCAATCAGTTCGCGCGCGAAACGCTTGGCATCAGCTTCTTCATAGAAAGCGCGATAGGCGGTTTCGCCACCGTCAAACATATATTCACCAATCATGTACACCTTCATTTTCTTTCTCTCCTTTTTCATTCAAAAATTTCATTAAAACCTTCATGGGCGCTTTTTGATTCCCAAAGCAAAACCCAACCTTCGCTCAATTCCTGCGCTGACATCACTTTATCACAAAAAATTTTTTCAAAGATTTCTCTTTCTTTATTATCTTTCACGAACATATAGTCCAAAGTACGCACTTCAAATTCCTCGATGTGCGCGAACATCATGGCCGAAAAGAACTTGCGCAAGCTATCAAATCTTTTTCTATAAAAGTAAAGACTTTCAAGATAGACGCAAAACTCGTCATAATTCTGAAGTATCAATGCTCTACCCATCAAATTACCTCCAACCAACGAATTTCTCTCCAACTATTCTTTTGAATAATTCTTCTCATATTCTCCACTCCAACCGGGTTCATCGAATGGAGGTGGAAGAAGTAACCAGTATCAACAATACCTTCGGTTTCAAGCCAATTCAAAATCTCAATATAATCCCTACCATTCCGCGCGAACTCGCCTGCATCATGGTCAAAACTAATCACGAGAGTGTCGTGAGAGAAAGTTCTCTCATAGCACCTAATCATCGCCTCAGCGTCTTTGACGGTCTGAACCCAAATAAAACCTTCCGGAGCAGGCCTTACATCATCAATCCAAAGTCTCATTCAATGTCCTCCATTCCTTCGATATTTCTCACAGTCTTTACTACATTAGCCCACGCTTCGTCATAGGAGCATCTCAGCTCAGAAGGCGTTGGAACGTCCTTCTGCCAAATACTCCAATAAAAATCTCTATGGTCAGTATTCTTATTTGCGGGAAGCTAGGCGCCAAAGGAGATAGCGAGCTTTCTTGATGTAACACTTTCTAGTCATATTGGTTCTTTTTCCTTTCCTCATTTTGTATAAATATTATATCATTTTTATGGTCAAAATTCAAATTACTAATATAAAAACCCTGTGAGAACTCAATCCCACAGGTGAAAGTAGTATTTAGAGAATAGCTCAAAAAACTTGTCTTTTGCTTCTTCGCGCGCGAGGTCGCTTTTTTCAAAATTCTCAATGGAGAGGTCATAATTGTCCTCATTCATAGTGTCCAGATACTGACACATTTCGTCAATGATTGCGCCCCACTTATCATATTGTTCTTCTGGACTAGCTTCCTCATTGTCGGGGAAAGCCGGATAACCGTGAAGATTCTTCCTAAACTCCGAAAGTGTTTCAAGCATCACACGCCGATGCCACTCGTAAATTTCCCAAGTAGCCTGCGGAGGGTATCCATGGCGCAACGTATAAACGACTCTCTTTAGAAGAATAGGAATGTCTTTCAGCTTCATCCAAAAAGAGCCATAGAAAAGGCCGAAGGAAATTCTGGTAATTGGCTTCCGCATTACGAAACCTCCCAATAGATATAGTTATTCGCATCGACATTGGCATTACTGTCATCAGCATATGAATACTCTGCTTCGTCCAAAATTCCAGCAAGAAACTCGAAGAAGTAAACCGCGCGTCTGTAATAAGAAAGGTCGCACTTCTCTTCGTCGATTGTTTCATCGAGGTCAGAAATTGCCTGAATCTTATCATTAACGCTATTGTCCCAAGTTCCAATGTCTTTCTGTCGCTGACGATATTCTTCAATTCGTTTCTCAGACGATCGTACACGGTCTTCTTCAAAAACAATAATATCTTTTAGGTCAGCCTTGGCAAGAGGCTTGGGAACTTCGTAGGCGTAATTCCTTCCAAACTGTGCATCCATTCCTTCAGCGACCTTAGAACCGCCACCGAAGCTATCGAAAGGATAGAATTTGCCGTCGTTACCTTTGAAATAGAAAGAATAAGTGGTACTCATATTAGTCCTCCTTCGTCAACCAATTGGAATCATCCCATTCACCAATATAGACATTATCTGCCATATCGTCAGAATAAACAATCTTCACGTCCTGAATATCTTCTCCATAATATTCTTCAATTTGCGCGAGAGCATCCTTTGCAGTCGGGCCACAAGCAATGCCTCGTTCAATTTTCTCCTGATAATTAGAATCATCCCACCAACCAATAGTTACCTCAAAACGAACCATATCAATTCTCCTTTCTATCAAACTCACGTCGCGTCAACCAATAAAGTTTCTGACCAGCGCCATCATCCGAACTAGCTACTTCTCTGCGCACGTCATCGCGCGCTTCTCTTCACCCAGAGTTACCATTGCTTCAACCGTCCAGCGCTGAGTATCCTCCGCACTATACTTCGACTTACGATAACCGGCCATTCTATCAGCCCTTTCTCTCATTTTCTATATATATTATACCAGAAAATGGGCTAAATTTCAAATTAGAAATCATCCTCGTGCCAGTCAAGGCCAATTCCAAATTGAGGGTCGCACCAAGCATGCTCGATGACAAAAATTCCCACGCCTTTGTCATCCCAGTAAGTCTTCATCTGGTATCCCGCATTAGCAAACATCATGGTCGCGCGCCCGACTTCTTGCGCGAACGCTTCATCAGAAGAAAAATTTCCTCGTTCAAGAACAAACTTATTGATTTCCATTAGTCATCGCTCCCACATAGTTGTTATCGAAGAAAAGTGCCTTCGGGAAGCTCTCTCCCTCAGTAAATCTTAGAATAAAATTGTAAATCCAAAGGAAGTGAATTTTAGATTTTAGACTATTACTTTTACGAATTTGTTCGTAGTAACTCTTTGCCATGCCTCGCGCGCAATGAAGGATATGGCCATGCGCATAATACGACACCATAGGCATTTTATTGCGAAGACGCTCCCAAATATCTGTATTATAAATTGGTGCTTCATAAAAACGAGTAGAAAAACATTCGAGAAAACTAACACTACCTTTTGTCATAATGTGATTGAGAACGTCTCGAAAATCCTTATACTGGTTGATGCCGTTCGGATAAACTCTCTCGGAGACAGATATGTGCGCGCCATTGATGATGTCCGCGTGGGACGGCAGGAGAATTGTTTTTGTGTCGATATCACTTCCCGCATGGGAAATACCATAATTTTGAGAGCCGAATAATGCGACAGCGAGGACTTGGCCAGGATATTTTTTTCGCGCGTCTTCTAGTCTTTCATGGAGTGTACGTTGAATTTCGTTATCAGTCATATTGATTCCTTCCTTTCTTTCCTCATCTTGTATAAATATTATATCAAAAAACGATGAAATTTCAAATATGTCGAGTAAAAGTAACCCCCCCGACTTTTGAATAGAATAGTATAAGAGGTGAAAATAGATGTCAAAACAAGACATTGTGGATTATGTGATGGAGACGCCGCAAAACACGAATAAAGCGGTGTTAGAAAGCCTGGTGGACAGCGCATTAGAGGAAAGTCAAGTTCAGCCAGATTGGAACCAAAATAACCCAGAGGCTAAAGATTATATAAAAAATAGGATCGGATACTATACCTATGAACTTCACGATAACTTTTTTGATGGAGGCGACTTAACTCAAACAATAGCCGTTGAATTTGATGAAACCCCTCTAATAGAAGGAGGAGACTATAAAATAATTTATGGCGACCAAGAATATGAGTTGACCTGTCGTGCTTCTAACCAATTTTCTAATAGGTTTTTAATCGTTGGCATGAATTTTGGTTCAGAAACAGGATTTAACTATCCTTTTCAATTTTATGTATCCACATATACAAATCCTAAGAAACTCTATGTTACAATTAGTGGTGATAATATTCCCCAATCTAAGATTCTAAAGATAGAAGGGCTTTCCTGGAAGAAAAATGTTCAAATAAAAAAAATTCCAGATAAATGTATCAATTTTTATCAAAGTGACTGGAATGAAAAAGACGGTCATGAAAAAACTTTTATAAAAAATAAACCGGAAATCTATACTCCAAATATCAAAACCATTGCAGGGGACACAATCTCAGACAACCAAAAATTCGCTTACCTACCAAATCACAAGGTCTATAAAATAGAAGTTTTCTCTAACAAGTCGACTAAAGTGGGTCTGTCCCATAATAGTGATGGTAACAGTGAGACGAAATTAATAAGTGATGCTTTTACCATAAATAAAGATACAATTGGGTATTTTAGTGAATCTTTGTCCATGACAAGTGATGACAGAAAATATGATACATATACGTACCCGTTCTCATCCTTCCAGTACCACGTTCCTGTTGACGCCTGGCGTTTTAATCTATTTAACGAACGCCTAAGACCCTATATAAAATTATCTTTACAAGAAACACTTGGCGACAATGAATCTTGGTTCACTTGCGTAGTTTTTTATTATTTTGAATAAGAAAAACCGAGGAAGAATAAGCCTTCCTCGGTTCTTTTTATATCCATTCTGGTTCTTTTGGTTCCCAACCAAAAATTTCATCCAACGTTCTCGGCGCGTAGTCCATCCATGGCATCATACACCCAACATTCCTCATCCGACAACTCACACCAGCTTCTGCCATCCGCGCGCGGATATCATCACAAATTCGTTCTTCCCACGTATCATGAACATGGCCATAGAGATGGTAATTACCTTCATAATAATGGTTCTTGAAAGCGAAGATAGGATAATGGCAAAGAATTACATGACGTCCCTCATCTTTCACGTCAATATAATCTGCGATGCGCGCGAAGCACTTGTCAAACTCTCGATTCCCAATTCTATCATGATTCCCGCGCACGAGAAACTTATTGCCTTTCAACTGTCTGAGGATAGGAATAGCTTCGTCTGCTTTCTTCCAGAACATATCGCCCAACACATAGACCTGATCATCTTTATCAACAACCTCATTCCAGCGTCTCACTAGTTCTCTATCCATCTCTTCGACTGTCTCAAAAGGTCTCATATCAAATTTGATAATGCTTGAATGGCCGAAATGGAGGTCGCTAATATAACGAATCGCCATTTACTCACCTTCTTTCGTAATCCAACCATAAATAGCCCAAGTTAGATAGAGAAGTAGAATTCCTACACCAAGAACACCAACTCCACAAAGAATCGTCTGCCACCAATTCATTAGCTTGCTCCCTGCATTAGTAGTGCTTCTCTTGTGAAATCAGTACCGTTATAGGAGGCATAAACAACTCCTTCTGTTCTATCGTAAAGCGTCAGAAAACTATCGACGTTCGTAGCCAGATAGCCCATCAGGCAAAGAAAATCAAGATTATTGCGAGTTTCTCTGTTGACGTCAACCGCATAGAACGCATCATAGGAAACATCGCACCAGATTGTAATGAAGTAAGCATCGCCTTCATCAGACCACCAGAAAGAAACATTATCTTCACCAAAACTCTCAATAAAGGTTTCTTCCAGCTCTTTTACCTCATCCTCGCGCGCGACCATTGTTTCACTAGCTTCTGTCACGACCTCCGCTTCCGTCTCCGGCTCAGTGGGCGCGGCCGTCTCTGGCTCAGAGACAGTTGTCTCCGGAATGTCCTCAACCGGGGGACGCGCGCACCCATAAGCACAGCTCATAATCATCAGTAGGCAAATAAAAACACAAATAAACTTTTTCATCTTTCAATTTCCTTTCTCAATTTTTAGCTACCCAAGCTTCCTTCATATATTCATGCCGGTCGTCAAGCTCTCTAAACTTCTGCTCCAGTACCATCATTTCAGAATTCTTCTTTACTTCTACATTCATTGATGAGTCTCTTTGTTATAAATTGTATTGGTATATTGATTTCCATAGTCATCGAGCTGACATCTACAATTAGGATTTGTACAACTCCAGCCCACGGTTATTCGTCTGAGTGGAGCAAAACATCTTGGGCAATTCGTCCAAATTATATCCCACGTTTCGAATTTATATTCATCCAACTCGCTTACCCCGCATTATAGCTCGCGCACAGCACGACTCCTTCTTCATAAAAATCTGTCGTTCCAACCAGCTCCACATTTACATTCTCCGGCGCTGTCCACTCGCTATTGGTAAGAGAAAGATCTTCATACTAAGGGATATCAAAATAACCTGTTTCTTTATTATAGCCTCTAATCGGGCTATTATAACTAGAAGCTGGATGAATATGTCGTGCAGCTTCTTCGTTTGACGCCACAACGATCGCGCTATCATAGGTATCCCACCCAAGTGGTTTGTCAACCCAGATTTTATAGATATTCATTTCTCTATACTCCCTTCATTTTGTACCTATATTATATCAAAAATTTGGCTATTTTTCAACTTTCTAATCTATATTTACCACACAAACTCAGGATGTTTGCGCATAAACGGAAGTATAATCTCATCAATAGCTCTGCGCGCTGCTGATGAGGAAGAAAAATAAACAACACCCTGTGTTTTTCCACTACAAATAAAGTCTACACGAAAACTACTGTCAAACCGAATATACCAGTGGGTTCTCACTCCTCTTCCACCAGTTTCCTCAGAAAACCTCATAGAAGTCGTTCTAGTGTTTCATGGGGTGCTCGCTGTTCCATTAGTTTTTCATCTGTGCAATAGTTTCCAACTTTATAACGACGATCATCTGTTCCCATTTTACTTTCAGTAGAAAAAAATACAGAACCCGAATCACTTATAGAATAATAAATTTGCCCATCTTCTCGCGCGAAAGGAGAAGCCTTTTCTTTCTCTTTGACGACCCCGCGCAGAAGTTCAACGAGAGAATCATTCATTTCAAATTCCTCACCATCGAGCATAATATAATTTTCCATTACTTTTTTCCTCCTTTGACACTTCATCATTATCTTCCAAAGACCCACAAATCTCCGCGCCCACTCTCTACCTTTGTCATCAGTCTTTAATCTTCCCCAAATATAGAGGCTCGCCGCCTGTGCACCAAGACCAGCCACTTGCTTCCCATTCTTTCATATGTTTTTCTACATATCTCTTAGCGCTTTTACGAGTAAAGAAGTATACGTGCTGAAAGATATGTCCTGCTTCATCAATAATTCCAACATCCCAAATCGTAATACTCATTCGCTTTTTTCCCTACAATCAGAATATCTCCACGCTGACTAACAATCTCATAGTTCTCAATCAACTCACTTACGGGATAATTCTCATCAAAAGAAACCTCGTGTCAAGTGCGCGGAGTCTTTGTCAGATTTTCAATCGCAAAAACCATAAGTACGATAGCCAAAGCAGACATCAATAAACGCCGCCACCGAGAAACTTCCATTCTTCTTCCGGGATTCTTGTCTCCTGAACATCTAGCTCAAAAGCCACCGGATTTTCCTTACAGTGGGTCGTATATCCTCAAGAATTAGTTTTATGCTGCTTCTTCCATTCTCTAATTTCTTCCTTTGTCGGTCTACAAACCAGCTCGATACTATTTGCCGGGACTTCAATCCAAAGAACTTCATCTCTCCTGTCCGCGCCGAGTGCCTTACAAATCTTGCGCCACTGTCTCTTAGAAAAATCGTGGCGATCCAGCGTAATATCCGAATTAGTCTTGAAAGTAGCTACCATTTTTATTTTTTCCTTTCCTCATTTTGTACCTATATTATATCATTTTTATGGCCAAAATTCAAATTACTAATATAAAAAACCTGTGAGAGCTTAGTCCCACAGGTAGAAGTAGTATTCAGAAAAGAGACGGAAGAACCTCTTCTTGGCATGTTCGCGCGCGCGATAGTCAGAGCAATCACCCATCTCACTAAGTGCCAATGACATCTGGTCAATAATATTATTCCACGTTTCCTCATTCTTTCCATCTTCTTCTTCATCAATGAGAAAAGGAACTCCACAATGATGATTGCGGAAATAAGTAAGAAGCTCTTTCATAACTTCGCGGTGCCATTCAAACATTTCCCATCTAGCTTGCGGGCAATATCCATGTCTTAGAAGAAAAATAAGTCTTCTAAACCAAATGCAGAGGTCTTTGAAGAAGATGGATGGGCGCCAGCTCATAAAAAGACCCCAAGTCAGGTGGGAAACAGGCTGCCTCTTCATCAATTCATCTCCCAATAAAGGTAGTTTTCAGGGTCAACTTTAGGGTCATCCGGAGAAGTGTATTTTGCCATCTCAATGAACTCCAGAAGGAATTCAAAGAAATTAGCACTGCGCGCGCAGTAGTCCATATCACACTTTTCTTCATCAATCATATCATCGAGATCAGTAATCAGACCATACTTTTCATCGGTGGAATTATTCCAACCGCCAATTTCCTTCTGCCGGTTCTGATACTTACGAATAGTAGCCTTGTGTTCGCGCGTGCGGACGTTTCTCTCGGAAATCATCTGACGCACCTCTTCCTCATGAAGTGCGCGCCGATTGTCGAAATTACTACTCCCAAACTGGATGTTCATCGCCTCACCAACCATTGAACTACTACCAAAAGAAGCAATCGGATAGAACTCCTTGTTAGTCGTCTTCATATAGAAAGTGTAATCAATACTCATATTAGTCCTCCTTCTTCGTCAACCAAGGCATTTCTTCTTCATTCGTGTCATCATAAATGATGCAATCCATATCATCAGTATACTCTAAGGTCAGACTGGCAATGTCCCCGCCATAGGCTTCTTCAATCTGAGTAAGGGCTTCGTTTGTAGAGGGGCCAACAGCAAGACCTCGATAGGTTTTTTCTGTATATACAGGTTTGATACTACTTACGGGGTATTCCACCATCCAATTGTTACTTTATAACGAACCATTTTACTTCTCCTCCCATTCATGTTTTACGAGCCAATACACTCTCTGATTACTTCCATCACTGGAACACGCAGCATCTCCGCGCGCCATCATCGCGCGCAACACACCAGAAACTTGCGCCGGAGTTACTTCAACCCCAAATTTGCGCATTGCCATTGCACTAATCGATTTAGACGACTGGCATCCGCTTGCTTCCAGTGTTTTTCTAACTACTTCTTTTACTTCCATTACATAACCTCCGCAAACCAATAGCGCATGCGTCCATCCTTGCCTTTTTCCTTGCGAACCGTTCCCAGATCACAAAGAGAACTAAGACATCGCGCGAGCTTCTGCGGAGTGACTGATACTAGCTGGATATTGGTCGAGCGCAGTTCTTCGCATGTCATCGCGCGCCTCTCCTCGGAAAGCGTCAGCATTGCTTCAATAGTCCACTTCTGTGTATCCTCCACAGAGTACTTCGAAGTTCTACGATATCCAGCCATAGTATCAATCCTTTCTTATCTCATTTTCTACTAAAATTATACTATAATTTTACCAGAAATTCAAATTAGTCGCAGTCCTCTTCTCTATTATTCATGGCCATATCTTCCATCTCGTCGTGCCATTCAAGAGTAATGCCGAATTCGGGGCTTGCGTGGTCATACTCAATTACAAAGATACCGACGCCGATATCATCCCAGTAAGCCTTTGTCTGGTATCCCGCGTCCGTGAACATCCGAATGGCATTACCAACAGTAGAATTGAACTCTTCCTTCGTCTTGAAATTACTGCGGTCAAGGACAAAACTATTAGGCTTCATATCAAAGACCCCTTTCAATTGTATCAATCTGATGATAGAGTGCGCCGATTAGTTCTTTGTGCGCGATCGACACCTCGCGCATCGTGCGCAATTCCTCTTCTTGATGGCGCAGTCTAGTAAGAGCTTTACGCGCGATTCTCTGAATATCAGTGTCCGGAACGCTATCGATAATTTTATCAAGGTTTGCACAAATTTCCTTAGTCGTCATCGCTCTTATCTCCTTTCCAGCAAGCAAACATATAAGTACCAAGCATCGTGAACTCAACAACATAAATAAGCCAATACGGGTAATTGTTGATAACCGCCCACGCATTCCAACCGAATACTGCGCCAAGATACCCAAGAATTCCAAAAATTAGCATCTTCATTCCTCATTTTCCTCCTCTTCCGTAAGTTCAATAAACTTTAGACAGATATCAAACCATCTATCAAAATTCTTTACACTATATGTGTGAATAATGCGCGAAACCACCGGGTCGATCTTCAGAGAACCACTTCGTGTATCCCATCTAAGAATCATTACAACAGTGCAGCTCTCAACTAGATTATTAGGAAACCACTGAACAATTTCCCACCTATGGTCTTCTGTTTTTCTTAGCTCATAATTCTTATATCTCATTTTATCTCTCCTTTACTTCGCAGAGAAGTTGGAACAAATAGTCCGCCACGTCTTCTCGATAAATTACATGTTTTCCCTGTTCAAAGAGGTCGCGCACGGTGCTAATCTCCTCTTCGTATGCTTCAATAGTATCGGCAGGCGTCCATTTATGGTCACGGATTTTTTGACAATACTCACGGAAGCAAATCCCCTTCGGGGTAATTGTTGCATTCTTCATCTTCGCATACTCCAGTTCTTGGGAGATTTTCTTGAAGATGCCCATTTTATTTTTTCCTCCTTTTATTTTCTATAGATATTATATCAGATTTTTGACTGTTTTTCAAATTTGTCGAGTTACTAGACACCCCCCCCCACCTTTCTAATAGAAGTATCACGTTTAGGAGGTAAAATATGTCAAAACAAGACATCGTAGATTATGTAATGGAAACTCCTCAAAATACTAATAAGACAGTATTAGAGGGTTTAGTAGACAGTGCAATTGAAGAAAGTCTAGTTCAATTGAGTTTTAAGCCATTTAAAGTAACCATGAGAAGAATTTATGGAATACCATATCTTGATAAAACACCAAAAGAGATATATGATGCTTATAATGCTGGAAAATATGTTTATTTAGAGAATGACAGCTGTTTGTTTCCTCTTACTTCTGTTAAATGTTTTGATGACCTCTATACGATCAGTTTTTCGGGAACGTATAAGGTTAACAACTATAATAATATTTGTGTAGCATCACTTTCTGTAAAGGATGTGAGTCCTACTTATAGCGAAAGGTGGACTGAAAATTATAAGTATCATATTGATTCTAAAATTTTTGAACTAAGTTATAACCTCTCTACAAATCAAATTACTGGCACTAATCCATGTGATGAAATTCGTCAGCTAGTTTCTGATGGTCAACTGGCGGTAATACGTCTTCTCCATAATAATAATGCACCAGACATGTATTTATATCAAACAAATATATCAGAGAAAACTAACGAGTATATCTTCATAAGCCTGGACGGCAACGATGGATTTATTTTAATGCTTATTATTACTCCCGACAGCATGAGGTTTGATTCTTTCCCCATATCCCTTACCCCGGATGAAGTAGTAGGAGCTATGGAAAATAGTTTTGTATCTTTTGAGACTACCCAAACTCTAACCACCGCTCAAAAGGAACTAGCATGTGAGAATATTGGCGCCAGAAGTCTAATGTGCACAATCACGGGTTCTGGAACCGAAGCCAACCCTTACGTTTGTGATAAAACCTATGATGAAATTTCTACAGCAGTTAGTAATGGACAAATTCCTTATTGTATTTACGATTCAGGCTCTGTATATGGTAATAAAAAACATATATTTCCTTATCTAACTATTATTGTAAATCCAAGCACGGAATATGTAGTATTTGCAGAGCACTTGCTGAACTCTACTGATGGTAAAATATATTCCACCCAAATATACATCGAGCCAAATGGTGAAGTTAATTTTACCAACTCCAATACCAACTTCATTCCAATTGTAAATTCAATCAACGGGGAAAGAGGTGATATAACTCTAAAAACTTCAGACCTTGAAAATGATAGTAACTATATTACCGCAGAACATGTCTACGACGGTGTTCTAATCTCCTCTTCAACACCGGACTCCACCAAAAAATTCAAAATAACCGTTGACGATACTGGCGCTCTAACCGCCACTGAAGTCACCGAAACCGAATAATGTCGAGCCTCACAGGCAATTTTCTACTTCCAAAAAGAAAGAACTGCCTGTGAGGTGATTTTATCTAAATGGCACTTACAAAACGGACATATGTTTCGCGCGAAACCTCAATCACCGCGCAAAATCTAAATGATATTCAAGACGCAATTATTGATCTAGAAAATACCCAAGCGCCAACTTCTCTAAAAAATCCAAATTCCCTAAAAATAGTCCAAGGTTCAACCACGACTTCTTATGACGGTAGTGAAGAAAAAACAGTAACTATTCCAACGACAACCGAAGTTAGTGCGAACACCACCGCGCGCCACTCTCACTCTAATAAATCTATCCTTGACCAAATAACAAAAGTCCCAACAGACTATACTCTTCCAGCTGCTTCAGCGACAATTCTTGGAGGAGTAAAACCAGTAGAAAAGACAAGTGCTATGACACAATCGGTTGGAGTAGATGCTAATGGTCTACTCTATACTGCGCCCGGTTCCTCTAGTGGAGGCGGCGCGACAATTACAATAAAAACTTGGACGGAGGCCGATGCAACGTAATGGCAACACAAGATATTATTGATTATGTAATGAAAACTCCTGAAAATACAAACCCCACGATTTTGAAAAATTTGATTGAAGACGTTGGGATTTATGAAATGGATGTTCCTTTGGGGAATATAATGACTTGGAGTTCAGACCCAAATAAGGTCGTTGGTGGTCGTTACGCAATTTATCCGGAATTATTCCAGCACAGTGGTCTTTACCGTCTCCACTTTGACCCGCCTATCCGTCTCTATCAAATCTTTTTGAAAAATACTCCAGAAGATGGCTCTCCTGTTGATGAAGATCCTATGGCTACTAGTAATCTATCTAGAATGGGCTTTCTAGGGGGGCCCGATCGTCTTGATTATTGGTGGGTTTTTGTTGATATTCAAGAGAACCAATATGAACTTGGAACAGGCGGTTTCAATTTTATGCACTATAAAATTTGGAAACTTCATTTCATTCATGGCTTAAATGATTGGGGAGTTATGTACACAATCCACACTCTTGAGGATGACAAGTGGGTTAAAGGAACGTATCCTAGCATATCTTCTAGCGCAGTACCCGACACCAATACTTTGACAATAAAGGTCGGAGAACAAACTTATACATTTACCCCATTCGCTCATCGTTCAGAAGGCCCAAAAAATATTGTGATTGAAATTCCAACCCAATCTTCTTCTACTGAAGAAACCGAAGGGAACGAATGACAAAAGACAAATTTTTCTCCATCATCCAAGATATCTACTCCTTTTATCTCTGGATAGAATGTGTAGCAAACGAAACCCACCTAAACCTCTACGAAACACCCATCGAAGAATTCGCTGATCAAATGGTGCGCCGAGTTGCTGAGAATTTTCCAGACACAGAGCGCGCAATTGACCTCATCTTTCATTGGTTTTGGGTTGATTATTGCTCCGTAGATAAAATGGATGAGTTATGGAATAAAATAAACCCCGAAGACAACTAAGTCTTCGGGGCTTTTCTTATATTTACTTTAGAAGGAAATTCCAGGAGTTCGCGCCGATGATACCATCAACGCCAAGATTATGTTCCTTTTGCATCTTCTTTACGCCCTCTTCCATTTTGTCGCCAAACAAATTGTCCCAGGCTGGAATTGTATACGGATAGTATCCCTTATCCTTCATCAGAACCATAGCAGCGTGAACGGACTTGCTCTTACTGCCCTTCTTTAGAATTGGTAGTTCCACTTTTACTGTCTCCTCCTTTACGGGTGTTGGAGTTGGGGCGGTTTCCACCTCATACTTTGGCCGAATGATCATCATAATTGAGGACTTTGGGCGAGTTCTAATTTGAACTTCTCCGCCATTGGAGTTGCTACTAACTGAAGTATTACCCTCAATAGTCTGATAACTTCCATCATCATTGCGCGCGATGATTAGTCCAACATGGTCAGGTTGCGCGTTCGCGTTCCAATCAAAAAGAACGATGTCACCGCATTGGCCGCTATCTCGGCTTACTTGGAGTTTCTGCTGCTGACCCCACGATTGAATAGCAAAGCAACTAGCAGTCTTTTTTCCATAGTAAAAGAGGTCTGACGCTCCGGCCATTCGGAAAATATCCCAAACAAAGGTCGCGCACCAAGGAAATTGGCAACCCCAAAGGCCATCGTAAACTTCGCGTCCGTAGTAGTGGGTATTGAAGATTACATTGTTGGAATTAGCTGGATTTTCTTTTGTCCCAACATAAGTTTTTGCTAGAGCGATGATCTCATTAGCTTTTGCCAAGTTTTTCACACTCCTTTCTTTTCATTTTTCTATAAATAGTATATCATAGATTTGGGGATTTTTCAAATTTTCTGGATTTCTTTTGTCTCCCAATTAGCTATTGGTTCTTCCTCAAACCATGGGGTGGTTCTTTTCCAACTATAAGTATATGGGAGTAAAGTATCATTATCGGGATGCTGAATAATATTTGGAAATACGGTTAGCATTGGAATATGATGGGACCGAAAATATTCAGTTATCATCAAATCATCATGAGGTAAAAGAACTTCATTAGTTTGAGTATCTATCCAATCAAAGCATGGTTTTATAAACTTTCTTGGAAGAATAATTCCCGGCCCATGAAGATGATTGGTGCGATAATAAGGCGAAGTCTGGAATTTTACTGGATTGTTATAGAAACTCAAAAGAGTTATTGGATATTCTGGTTGAGCTTCTATTATTTTATTGATAATAGATTTAAAGTTCCTACAAAGGATAACGTCATCTTGAAGAACTAGGCGATGAGTCTCATCCTCTTGGAATGGCGCCAACCAAGCCTTTCGCGCGGTATACATGGCATCTCCTCCATTGGGACGATCATCCCAAACCACATTCATTTCTGGGATCTGGGATGTTAGAAAAGTGACATTTTTCGCGCGAGCTGGTGTAGCCATTAGGTAGTAGATGACGCATCCTGAAGCGGATTTATTAGATAACATGTTCGATTACCATCCACATAGATAAGAGCACAGGTGGGAAATAGAACTGAGGTACTTTCAATAATCTTTCCATCTGATAAAGAGCACAGGGATCGCGGCGGGTCATTGTACACGTCTGAGCCAAAATGGATTGCATAGATACTGGCGCAGTGATAATTATTAGGATTTTTTTTTGTGACACAAAAAATAATACCATTACGAAAGTTCAAAGGTACGTTTATTATATCAGAATCATCTAGCTCAACCGTGAAAACGGAAAGTTTTGAAACCAAATAATTATCATCAATTGGGAAATAGATAGGAATTTTTTCTTTTATGGTAATAGTAAAATTTCCTGAAAGGTTATTATAGCGGTCGATGTTTATCCCATACCCGCCGCCGCAGGGCGCCTTGTAAATGATAACTTGTACCATCTCTTCAGTTGGTAGAAGGACCCTCAATTTGATTTGACCAGAACTCCTTTCTTTTTCTTCGGTATAACAAATAACTCCATCTACCGCAATTTCAAAATCAGAATAACGGAAGTCAATTTCAGTGGCGGAAAAAGAAAGATAACAAGTTATATATCGCCCTCTTTCTGGTTTTTTTTCCCAGTCCTCATCTGGCATAGGAGTAAAAACCACCTCTTCGTCCTCAATTAGAATCCTATCTTCATGCTCTTTCCAATGTGTTCTATTTTTTATATAACTTTTCGCTTCCGGGTTATTTTCTAGCCAATCCGCGCCCCCCCCCAAAGAATTTTGGTTTATCACTGTATCCAAAACCAGGGGAGATGCTTTGAAATTATTGCGCTCTGCAAAATTGATAATTTCTTTATTTTCGAGTTCCAAAATTTTCAACTCCTTCAAAATTATTCTATAAGAAATAAGTGATTTTATTCATTCGTTGCGCTTGCAACAATTGAAAGAGAACTAGCTGGTACGATTGAAGAACTATCAATAGTTACGGCACCTGCTACACTCATTGAAAGGTGTAAGGCTCTCCGCCTGCCCAGACCGGATCGCGATATACCGCCGCACCCCATCGGTGTACCGCATCCCCTCCTCGATGTACATCCCCGGTACAAAGTAGATCATGCTTGGCCTCCTATGTCGTGATGATCCCAGACGGGTCTGTAAAGGTTCCGGCGGATACCTCTGTGATTGGCGTATCGATCTTGTACGTCGCGATCGGCAGCCATGTCCCGTCGTTGCCGTTGTCGATAAAGTCTCGTCCCCGCAGCACCAGATTGCCCGCAAAAACATCGATCTGATAACCCTCGGAGTCTGCGTAGATCGTCGTAAGCGCGCCGCTCTGGATATCCCGCGGTACGGACAGTGACGGGATGTGTACGGAGCGGTAGCCATCTTCGGCGGAATAATTTGCCCTTTTGTCGATCTCCTGCAGATAAAATTTCAGGTGGGAATGCCCGTGGAACCAGATCACGTTCTTGTAGTGCTTCATGAGTGCTTCGAAACAATTCGCTTGTTTTTGTGTACCCTCGGTGCTCCCCCGCCAGAAATTGGACTTGTAATAGCCCCCGGCATTCCCGACTCCGCCCCATGGGAAGATGTGCTGAAACACGATGCAGCGCTTGCTCCTATTTGCCTCCAGCGTCTCGTACAGCCATTGCAGTTCCGCCGTTGAAAACTGTTCCCCCGGCAGGAAATCCTTTACCGTCTGGTCATAGCAGGCGTAATTTCCGACCATCACAAAAACATCCTGCACGGTATCACCGTAGGTTTTCACGGCGTGCGAAAAGTCATTTTCTTTCAGCGCACCGTCCGCACCGACGCCGAAGGAGTAGTACAGAGGTTTACCGGTATATTGCTGGATATAACTGTCCACAACTGCCGCGTTGATTGTTTCGTGGTTCCCAGCGATCGCATACACCGGCTTTGTTGGCGCGTTTGCGTCGACGATCGCCTTGTATTGGCTCATTTGGGCCGGTGTTCCATAGTCAGTCAGGTCCCCGCAGATGCAGGTAAATTTGACGTCGTTGTTTTCCGCGAATTGCAGCGCGCGTTGGAAGTCCTCTGCCGCTGTGTTGTATGTGATATGCACATCCGACAACGCGAGGAAGCTATACTGCCGTCCGCTGCTTGGATATTTCATCCGCTGCGGCAGCTTCGACGAGGCGACCGCAGTCCCCCGCTTGTTCGTAAGCCGCAGCCCCGTCGCCCCCGGCGGGGCTATATTTTCTGGGATAAGGCCTTTGTACACATACGCCATGCTATACCTCCCCGATCGGCTCCGCATCGGGGAGCACACCGCTTGCATCCGCATACACGATTGTCCCGCTCTCCGGCATTCCCAACACATTGGCGGCCGTGACGTAAGGACTGCCCAGCTGCTCCAGCACGATCTCGGCAATCGCTTCCTTGTCCGCCTGCGTCAGCGCCGTCTGCGCGTAGGTAATGCCGGTATCTGCCCATGCGTTCGTCACCACTTCGGACGTCTCGTTCGGGTTCTGGTTGAGATAGATTCCGATCCCATCCAGATTCGACTCCGTCGCCGCTGCGGGACTGGTGCTGCCGGGGACCACGAGCATGTTAAAACGGATGTACTTGATATTGGAGTAAAAGCTCAGTTTTGCCTCAGTGGACGCATCCATAGCAGTTGTCTCCGCATACCCCGCCTTAAACTTTTTGTAATCCCCATCGTCGATCATGTTGATGTAATTCAGCGTCGCGGGCGGGACGCTCATGTCGTAGCCACCGAGGCACGCTTTACTAGAATCGTAATAATACACCTTGGTGTATAAGCTCCATCCTTCCGAAGCCTTCAGATTCCAACCCTTGAACCAGACCCAGAACGGGTCTGTGCTGAGGTCCACCGGAATAAAGTCGGAGATCGCCATGCCGTCCTGCGCGCCAGTAGCTACGCCGTTTGTCTTTAGCCGCATGTTGAGCTGCACGCCGGACTTTGAAAAAACATTCTCTGCAGCTGCCTGCTGCTCGGTCGACTGCTGATAGGCCCACAGATGCCCATTGGCCCCGATGTACACCTTGCTCGTGTCCGTCATCGCCGCGACGCTTGCGGCAAACGCCGGAGCGGCGGCGAGCACTGCGCTCCCCGTGCCCAGCTTTGTCGGGACGCCGTTTTCGTCGACTGTTACAATTTTTACCAGCTTCCCGGCTGCTGCGCCTGTGATCCCGAGGCCGATATCTGCCCCGGCCTCCACCTCCACGACCTTACCCCCATACGTCGCAAGCTTCCCGTCCTTGACCAGCACCTTAGTCGCCATCGCTGACCACCTCCACGTAGATGCCCACAAGCTCGCTCAGCGCGTTGTAGACGGGATTACCGGTGTCGCGCGTGCAGTGGTACAGCACGCCGCCCTGCGTGTAATACTTGCCGTTTTCGAGCGCCATGTTTCCGTCGTAGGGGATCGGATCGTACTTTGTACCGTCGTGCTCCTCGTCGATGCGCTCGTACAGACTCTCCGTCCCCGCTGCGCCCGGCACCCACGTCTCCTGCGACGTGTGCGCCTGCAGCACCTTGTAGAGCTTGCCGCCGGAGACAAACTTGTCGCCCGCTGCGTAGGCCTTGCCGCTCTTCCACGCCGGATAAAACTCGATCATCCGCAGCGCCGTCTGGTCGTCCACCGCCAGCGTGTTGATCTGCTGCCGGATCAGCATCCCGGCAACCTCGCCGACCGTCAGCGGCCGGTGCTTTTCTGCAGCCTCGTATCGCGCCTCCGTCGCCTGCAGCGTCTGCAGGTCGGCCTCGCTCAGGCCGCTCGTGTCGATATCCTTGAGTTTTGTGATGCCCATATGCCCTCCTATCCGCTTACGACCATGTACACGCCGCGGTAGTTCGACGTCGTCATCCCGTAAAATGCGATTCCGTCGCTGACCCACGCGACCTGATTGAGCGGGTTTACCGTCCCGTTTGTGATCGCAAGCATGTCGCTCGTCGCGATTCCGGCGTCCTGTATCGTGATCGTGCCGGTGTACAGCTCCATGTTTTCGCCCGCCCCGAAGCTCACCCACACAACGCCGTTTTCCGGCAGGTCCGCCGCCGGGATGCCGATGTACGAGGACACGCGGCTCAACGCCTTCAGCGACCCGCCGGAGCCGCCGGAAGACCCGCCCGTCGGAATGTTTACCGTCAGCGCCGCAGAGCCGTCGTAGGTCCCCGTCGCCGCCCCCGTAAATGTCAGTGTCTTTGGGTTTTTCAGCGCCGTCGGCAGCTTGTCGCCCCACTCGGCCGTGCCGTCCGCGCCGACCTGCAGCAGCTTCCCCGCATCGCTCGTTGTACTAGTCGGGAGTCCTGATCCGGTAGGCATATCAACTAAAGTAAATTCAACACCGTCTTCGGCAACTTTCCCCGCTATTTCTGTCTTATCATCTTCCGTCAAGGTATATCCCGAACTCCCACCGATATCGCTCAAAAGCTCAGATGGGGTTCTATAATAAATCCAGCCTGCACTATCAAAAACAGGAATTTTTTCAGGCACAGTAGCCAGATGGCCAGCTCCTGTTGCTTGAAGCCAAGTTCCGGTAATATATTTACCAGTCAAATTACCAGTAAGAGTGCCTCCAATTAGTGGAAGATATTTTGTGCTATCAGCCGGAGTATATCCAAGTCCTGTCTTTATATCATCCTCTGTAACACCATATTTACCAAAAAGTTCCCACTCTTCATCAAAACCAGGAATAGCACCGGTAGCGCCATAACTGGTCATTACATAAAGGCCATTCTCATAAAAGATAATCGCGCCCTTATAATAAGTTACTGTCTCAGAGTATTCACCCTTCCATTCTAATCCCGGATAATCTTCCAAGACGTTGATGTCATCTGCGCCCAATAAATGTTTATCCTTTATCTTCTGATAAGTATCTCTATCTGGAAACTTATTCACAACAAAATTAGAAGTAGTAGTTGTAGTAGAAATTGTTCTCGCCTCCTTTTAGCTAGAAATAGCAATCCAATCAAATTCTCTTGTAACTACACTTGAAAAACCGCTTTCAAGAGTAGCAGTGAAACCAGTTGCGCTCACGTTTTCTTTCAACACCACAATATTCTTATCATTGAATACTTGGCTGACGATTACTTTTGGTACAGAAGAATACGCAGTCGGGAAGGTTACATTCACTGTTGAATTCGCACCAGAAGTTCTAGTAGTAATACTAGCCGTACCATATTGGATACCCAAGCTCTTCTGTGCTCCACTCTTAGAAGTTGCGCCGGTACCACCTTTTGTCAAAGGTAAAGTCCCAAATTTTGGTGTCCCACTGCCATCATAATAAAGAGCACCAACAGCATTTGTAATTTGACCAAGAGAATTAGCGTTTGGGGCATAGACTAGCTGACTAGCCGTCCAAGAACTTTTGCCAGTTCCGCCCTTGTTTGTCTTCAGAATGCCGGTCGTTCCAGTATCCAGGTGGGTTAGCGGGGTATACCAATCAGAACTACCGGCTTTCTTTATTTTCATAAAATAAACTTCTTCTTGCGCGCTATCATCAAACCAAATCATATCTTTATCACTGGTAGGTTCACTACCAGAAACAAAAATTTGTGTAGGAGCGCTGATTGGAACTATTACATTATTATTACGATAGTAAAGTAGATAATTTTTTGTATCCACTCCTAATCCATAATTTGGCAAATTAGCCAAAGAGGGTGCGCCATTACCATGTGGCAAAATTATTGTATTCATTATCCCTCCTCTCAAGGAGCAGAAAAATAAACATTTTCAATTGAACAGACTGGAGTCCCAAAAGGATGGTAATAATCTGTTCTAAAGAATGTTACTCCTTCAATTCTTCCTTCGTCCATAACATAATCAATTACATTATACTGCGTTGGAAGTGGTGATACATAATCAACATATGGCGCAACTGCCATTGTGTTGATATCGTGCGCGATATCCCAAATTGAGCGACCCGTGTAGTCGACCAAATTTAGAATGGCCGAGCAAACATAAACCTGACAATCCCAAGATGTCGCGCCAGCTTCACAAAACAGTAATTTTGCTAGAATTTCAATTTCACTTTCTTCTTTCTCTATTTCTTCCCCGCTCTTTGGCATTTCTCCATTCGCAGGGACGCTGGGGATTTGAAAAGTTTTCAAAATAACTTCGTTAGAAACTTTTAATAGTTCATATTGCGTAACTGCGAGACGCGCGCCAACCTTATCAAAGCTATTGAGATTGAACGCGTGTACATTAGAGAAGAGAAGAAAAGAAAGTAGAAAAGCAATAAAAAACTTTCTTACTTTCATTTTTCCTCCTTTTTCTTTTTTTTGCGAGATGGTAGAGCCTAGTCTAAAGTAGTTTTAGGATTAAGTCTCTCAAAAGAATTAAAATCCAGAAAAGTCGATAATAATCGCGCGCCCGTTATCATATCCAAAATTTCCGGAATGAAGGTCATTGATATGATATCGATTACAAAAACAGAAAAGATCATCAATAGTATTCCATTCATCGGTCTCTTCAAACATCGCGCGCAGTGTTTCCTGAAGACTAAGCTCTTGCGAAGCACTATAGACAGCATCATCAAATTCATCATCTGTCTCATAGTTGTATCGTTCTTCGATCATTTGCTTCTCCATCCAGAGATAGAAACTTTCACTAACATCCCCTTCACAACAAAAAACTTTCTTCTGAATATAAATAGGAATATTATCAACATTACAAAAGAAAAAAGTTGGCGCAAAAAATTTCTCAAGCCCCATTTTACAAGCCAACTTGTAATTATTTACTTCAGTCTCGCAATAATTTTCATCAGTCTTTGTAATTCTAGGGATTTTCAAAACCCATTCGCTAATTTTCGGACTTTCTACAACAATCTTAGTACAGCCATGTTTTAGTACAAGATCAGAGAAATCTTCGACTTCATAAATCCAACTGCTAATATCAGTCGCGCCAAGAAGCGCATAATCATAAAGACGTCCAAATTCGGTCTCTTCTTCTAACTCTTCAATAATAGAACGAACTAATTCAAAAGAAGGCTTCATGGTACTTTTCTCCTTTTTATTTTCTGGAAATATTATACCACAAATTTTTTTGAATTTCAAATTATTGTCCTAGACTTAGAAGAAATGAGCGAAATTCGCGGAAGAAATTTATAGAAATACGAGTTTTTTGGAGAGCCTGAGTGCGCTGATAGCTCCAAGCATCGGATGGTGTGGCTCCTTTTCTTATTTGCCACTCCAACTGCTGTGAATATGTTTTGAATTCAATTTCAGGTATCATGATAGCAACCTTTACGAAGTCTTCTGGGTCACTTTTCGCCCGCTCGACTGCGTTAGCAAACATTGTTAGAAAAACCGAAAGTGGTATCATTATATTACCCAAATTCATTATGTGTATAGCGCGCGCACCGGTATTCCCTCTAAAATCACCAATTGTCTGGTAATCATCAAAAAGCATTGCGGCAATGTCTTCTGCGATAGTATTGGCCAGATGATCGCGCACTCCTTCATTATCCATGATAGCACCACTGATGGTATTGACAAGAAGTCCAGTGAAAGTGCGCGCATTTTTGTTTATGTTGCGCGTAACATCATAAAATGACTGGGCGGATATCGCAGAACCAGCTGAAAAACCAAATTGATCACGAAATCTTTGGTTCAATGTATAATTCTTATCACTAGAATAGACAATAAATCCTCGATCGGCGTGCTGTGTCAATTCTTGGAGCTGCCGAATTCTTTCAATATTATCCGCGCGCGATGAGCCAGAAGTATAAGCCATTTCTTCTAGCCATTCTTCAATAATTCCGCTATCGATTCCAATGGTAAGAATATTGTCCGCTTTCATATTTCCTATTTGGCCGGTATGAACCGCACGACCTACCTCAACTCTATCTCCTACCAGATTGAAAATCATCTTCTCAATAGCCTCCAATGTCAATCCTCCACGCGAGGCTGATTGGACTGATATTGGCTTTTTGGTTGAAGTCTTCAGCTTTTTACTAATTTGACTTCGTGTTACTGCTTTGCCTTTTCCTTTCAATTGATTTGAAATATCTTCACTTATCTTGTCTAATTGATAAATAGAACGAATTCTTTCTAAAATTTCATTACGATATTTTGGAACACTTCTTATTGCTTCTAAAAGCTCACGGTAAGCCCCATTGTATTTATCATATTCGCGCATTCCTTTCATCTCAGCTTTGGCACTCAACATTCTCTCAATGGCCTCAATAGTAATACCATCTATCCTACTGTTGATTTCCTTTTTCAATGCGTTTTCTACTGTTATTCCACCCTTTGAAAAGGTTTCGCAGGTAGCGGAGTATATGTCTTCCCATTGTTCGCCCCACACTTGAAGAAAATAAGTAGGGAAAAAAGAAATAACGCTTTTTGCGCCACCCTTTGAAAGTTCTAAAGTCCTCAAATTTCTTTCATATACATCTTTTATGTTCAGAACGCTATTCAAAGCGTCAATCAGCATCTTCACATCATTTTTATCTTGAAGATTTATATGAAGGTCTTGACCGAACACTTCGCGCAAAAGCGCTAATTCTTTTTCTTTTTCTGCCTCAGCGATGCGCCGATACGGCTCAACGTTCTTTGAGATTGTCCTTATTTGATTCAAATGACGTCCAAAACTATCTTCCGCCATCCATTTTAGAGCTGCCAATTTTGGGCGCGCGGGGTCGTCTCCAAGATAATTATAGAAAACATCCATTTGAGAAAAAATTTTTGACCTATCATATTTCTTCCAGTAAACGGATTGACTTGCCATTGTATCACTCCATAAAATAAGGAGAGGACTTACGCCCTCTCCCTACGACATATGAAAACAGCGCCGCAGGAAGTTCGGTGCTGGTTTTTCAATTCTCATCTAGTAAATCAGCCAAGGCAGAAACCTCAGAACGCTCTGACTTTACTAGATTTACATAACCAAACAGTTTATTACCCGCTAAAACCTCGATTAGTCTCTTCAGGCCGGGAGAACGTTCAAAAACAGAACGGTCAATTTGCGCGTGAAAATCTCCATCAAGATAAAGATAAGACCCTTCTCCAACTCGCCCAAGGAGTAATTTGATATGGTCTACTGTTAGATTTTGTGCTTCTGTAACATAAATAATCGAATTTCTGATGTCTCGTCCGCGCAAATATCCTAGATGAATTGGTTCTAATTTCTCCTCAGAAATCATTCTTATAAGAGCTTCTTTGCCGCCGACGTGGTCTGCGAACTGCATCAAATATGGTAATAATTTGTCTATTTCTGATCCAGGAAGTGCCCCTAGCTCAGTGGTGTCGCGCACAGCAATATTGTTGCGAACATAGACTATTTTATCAACTACACCCTTATCTAATGCTTCAACAGCTTGCGCAATCATACTCATGGATTTGCCAGAACCAAATCGGCCAGTAATCAACTTTACTCTAATGTTTTGACTGTGTAAAAGGTGAAAGGCGCACTCTTGTTCTGGATTGCGTGGCTTTATTTTTCCCATAAAATCAGAAGAAAAAACAGTATAAGGAACTCTTTCAAGTTTTCCTGCGCGCCAGAAGAGCTTATCCACAACTTCCCCCGTTTCACCACGAAGAAAAACGTATTGGTTCTCCAATAAGTTGGGAATTGGATACTCCCCTTGATAAAATTGCGCTAACTCTTCTTGACTAAGCGAAACTTCTCTAATTCCTGTATAGTCCATTTAGACCTCCTCAGATTAGTTCATCAATAGAAGAAATGATACCATCATATACACCACGCTCGACTCCTTCGCGCGCGGACACATACCAGTCACTTTTCATCTTTTCATCTACTTCTTCTTTTGTAAACGAAGTTCTATCAAGAATAACCTGAGAAAGACGAGCAACCTGCTCATCATATTCCTTCATAAAGTTAGCAATCTGGTCATAAGTTCCCTGAATACCAGAACAACTTCCCTGATGGAAAAGAACAGAAACATCATTACTCAAAGCGTATCTCTTATGGCACATTAGAAGTATCATCGCCGCGGCGCTATAAGCACAAGAAATGTTGATACCAATGACAGGAGTTTTTGAAAGACGAATAATGTTGCCAATGGCAGTAAAAACATCTAATTCGCCTCCGGGACTAAAAATAAGAAGTCTGATAGGCTTCCGCGCGGAAACTTCAATTCCTTTATCTTCACGATTCCACTTCAAAATATAATGGATAATATTCAAAGAGCAGCTATCAATTCCATCTGTCACCCAAAGTAATCGTTCTTCCAAATCATTGTAGAACGACAGGAGATTATCATCGGGGAGTGAATAATTCGCGCTTTCCGGAATTTGGACTAGCGGAAGTAGTCCGAGGTCTTCATTTCTTTTCATTTTATTCTCCTTTTCTGGGATATATTTCCTTTCTGTTTCTAAGTGGTCACGTACCATAAAAACTCAATCAATTTAGCACCAAATAAAAAACTCGGTATGGCTCCCAACATCAATCCAAGTTTCATTGATGTCATTTGTCCACTCTCTTGTATACGGCGCCTTATAATTATTCTTCTCTAAAAATTCATAAATCAAACGATACGCGTTTTGCTTAGTGCTCGGATGTCCCAGGGGGCGTCTTGGCTCAAATCCATTGTCAAAATAAAGTGTCATAATATTTCCTCTCTTTCTTTATAAAAGAAAAGCGCCCATCTAAGGGCGCCATTCAATCTTACATCCAGCTCCAAAGAAAATCAAAAAGATTATCAGAAGAAACGGAAGTGTGGAAAGTTCCATAATCATCACAAAAATGCTGAAGGGCATCAGTGTAATTCTTTCGGGCATCAATATATGCCTTACGAAGCTCCTCAACTTCCTGCGCGCGAGCCTTACGCTCGTCAGCCTTCTGCTGCTCCTTTCTCTTCTTCTCTTCCTTAGCCTCGATAAAAGACTTTTCAGCTCCTTCTAGGTCAGCCATGGTGTCATAAAGCTTGTTTGTAATATCACTATAAAATCTTGCCATAATAGTTCCTCTCCTATCATTTCAAAATTTCCAACGTTCCTGTCCGTCGAAAGGGCTTATACCCTGAAAATAAAATACTTTGGGTTCTTCAACCTACCGAAATCAACTTCAAGCATATTCAGTCAAAAGCACCATGAGGCTGAGCATACACAGCGTCCCGCGCATACTTCTCATAGCCGCACTTTCGTGCGCATAGTCTTTTCTGGATTGATTACCAGAACCTTTCACCAACCATTCAGCATTTTCCAATAATAATAGCTGTAAAAATAATATACGAGCTTGCCTTTGGCTACTCAGAGTTCTCATACACGTCTTATACACGAATTTCTTCGCTTCACAGCAAACTAACTTGTGGTTATTTCCTAACCAAATTGCTCCGCCCACAGTCACCAGCTAAGGGAGATTAGGATTCAGCCTCAATTATCTTGAGAGCCTCTATTACGTTAGCGACGCGCGTCCTACCTTTACTTGCGTTGACCCCAATGCCGTCTCGTGGGATTGGGAGTTCATCCTCTATGGCACGCAACTCACGTCGCGCGCACTGGTCAGTATCTGCAAGTATCCTTGCTCGTTGTCTGCCATCCTCTTTCCAAGACGCCTCGACACTCCTAGTCGCGGAGTGTTTATCATCGAGTTCTAAAGTATTTTATTTTCAAGGTACAAAGAGAATTTAGCGTTACCCGACATCTACCACGTGGAGGTATTCTCTTTTAGATGTCTTGCGCCCGAACGAATCGAACGTTGTCTTCGGATAATGAGTCCGATGTCCTACCTTTAGACGACCAGCGCAATATTAGGTCATTTATCCTACAACCTCCCATGACCAAGGATGCACTTTTGGTAGCATTCCCACCAGCAATAATACTGGTTGGTCTGCGCGAAGAGAGTCGAACTCTTAATCCCTAAGGCATCTGGGCTTGAACCAGATGTGTATGCCATTTCCACCACGCGCAGATATCACTTTTTCAGATGCTTTTCTATTTGATATTTTATAATAAGTTCATTTGCTCTAATATAATTGGCGCCTTTTGCTGTTAGTCCTACTCGAAGTAGCGCCTGACGAATATTTGGAGCTTCGCGTAAAGCTTCTACTAGAACTTCTTCGGACACTTTCAAACCGCCTTGCTTCTTTTGATTTCTCCCTTTATAATTATCAGTCAAAGCATGGCAATTAGGACAAAGGACTTGAAGATTTTCTAAAACAGAATTCAGTTCATCGCCATCTATGTGATGAACTTCAAGAGGTGCTTTCTGTCCCTGCCATTCTGTCAATCCACAATTCTCACATTTCCAACCTTTCAAAGCTGTCAATGCTTGAATCATAGTGGCTCCACGAATTTTCTTTCCATATTGAAATCTTGAATAATCAAAATTATCCTTATTCCAACCTTGACCAGTGAAATGAGAAGTGTCTAAATTTAGTTCTTGAGTCATTGACTTTATAATAGCAATCGCGCTGCCATAACCTAATTTTAGTGCCAAATCACGATAGCTACGACTTTCTTTTACAAAATTTTCAATTTCTTCTCTAGAAAAATTCTCCCATTTCTTCATTCAATACACCAATTATAAAAGTCTGAGCCTTTTGTTTCACACAGGAGGTAAAAGGCCCAAAGACCCAGCATGAGTTTTATAGATAAGCCCACGCATCGAAACTTCTGAACGTCTCGTCATGTCAGACTACGCCTATTCTACTTATATAGCGCCATAGGAGTTGCGCCAGGCGGTTTTGTTCCAGAACCACGAAACTGGTGTGACTAACAAACTCCTTTTTCTCCGATGGCGGTTCCACCCGTAGGTTTATCTCGGCTCCTCCGAAGGTCGCGACTCCTTCGCCGTCGTTGTTTCATCAGACATCCACTGCTGAAGACTTGCCTGTCTCGAAGTTTTGAACGCTATGTTTGCAACCATAACGTCGCTATTAGTCTCCCTCTGTGTTTACGCAGGCTTGGGACTGCTTACCAACCACCCGAAGGCCGGAAGCTCCGCTTTATCAATGCGGTATTCTATCCAGTTGAACTACATCGGATGGTTTAAGTAAGCCACATTAGGACTTTTAGCGAGAGAGGAACTGGTAGAAAGGAAAAGACCAGTTCCTCTCTCATTCTGTATAAATATTATATCAAAAATTTAGGAGGTTTTCAAGTTTCAGAGTTTTCTTTTTCACGATTTTTGTGCTTGACTTTTCTGGTATAAGGCTTCCGAGAAGGAAAGACCTGACATTTCTTACGGAGCGCCGTCCACTTCTCAAGTTGTTCGGGAGACATTTTCTTTTCTTCGGGCTTCCTCGGAGTTTCAGTTTCCATTTTCGTTTCCCTCACTTTCTGTAAATATTATATCAAAAAATCAGAAAAATTTCAAACATTTACGAGAAGAAATTTTCAAATGTCCGGCTATTACGGGCCGCCCAAAGGTGGACAAGCTATTGATTCCAAATAAAATGGTGCACTTGGGGCAACTCGAATGCCCGACCCATTGCTTAAAAGGCAATTGCTACTACCAACTGAGCTACAAGTGCATATAAAACCACCTTTATTCAGTCAACTAGTGCAATCTAGTAGTGGTCATGAGACTTATTGGAGGCAAACTTCCCATGGGGCGGTGGAACGAGTGAAGGCAATCGAAGCCCCATCTTCTGCTTGGAAGGCAGACATAATAACCATTATACTACACCCGCATTTTAGACAAGTGGCGCGATATTATAAACGACCGTCGCGCCATCGGTCTCAGCATAACAACCGCTGGGGATGTATGTAGTGGAGAACCCAAGGGGCTGTTTCTCCTCACAATCTAGAGCCTTTGAAGATGATTGCTTTGTATACGCTAATCTGTATACCAGAGATAACACTCCGACTGTGTCAAGCCGTCCTCCGCACGGTCTCGAACCCGCTCTTCTCCCTTGACGGGGAGTGTGCTACCATTACACCAATAGAGGATATCGTGAATAGTTTTGCCCACGCACTGCTGGAGTCGAACCAGTTCAGTTTGAGGAATCGAACCTCGCTTCACTATTCTGGACTGCCGTCGCCCTTCACGCTAACTTTGACGGAGCGGGACCGTCGCGCAATCACCTTACTCCCAGTGGGAGCCGTATCTAGTTTGCGCGTAAGACACGGTTATAACCAACTCTTATTGGCGGTTGGGCGCCATGGTACTCCCACTTGGACTCGAACCAAGAACGTGCTCTAATCTGGAGCCAATGCCGGGTATAAGCCGGGTGTGTTGCCATTACACTATGGGAGCATATAAACGTTCGCGCGAACCACTAAGTGGTCAGCGAAGAAGTCCGCGCGAACTATTCGCATTTCAGCCAAAATCAGAATAGACCTCCAGTGACCAAACTATCAGTCAAATTCCTATAAAAGAAGGACCTTACTTTTTCCAAAAGCCTGCTGAGGCGCTTATTATGCGAAAAACAGAGGCGCGCAGGATAATCAATAGTAGATTTTCTTTCGGCAGTCTCCTACAAGGTAGCCCCTAGGCAATCTGTGGGAAATCTACAAACCCTCGACAAAAGCTCCACTACACCGCCGATATTGCCCCGGTGACATAGTATCATCGCTTGGGCTAAACGTCTCGCGCCTAGTCCACCTAGCCAATGCTAGGATTTTCATAACCCACTTCGTTGAGAGACGAAGCAATGGCCCACTTAAAAGGTAACGGCTTCGTGCGCACTCGCCTCGAAATATCGGGACGGCCATAACCTTTTTTCCTAACGGTTTTTCGATAGAACCAGACGGATTTTTCCCGTTCTTATGAACGTAACCGCAAAACCTTGGAAGAGGCTCCATGGTTCCTACTGGTGACAGAACCACTTCATCGCCTGGAGCAAGTAGCGGGAATCGAACCCGCACCCATAGCTTGGAGGGCTACTATACTAGCCATTATACGATACTTGCGTCTATCTCGGTTTCTAGCCACGGGAGAGCCGGTTCCCGCCCACCTATTTGCTTCCTCAAAGTATGGCTAGCACTTTGTCTTGATTGCTCGGTTTTTATAAAGCTGGTAAGCCTTCCCAACTGAGGCCACTTCGGACATTCACGGTAAGTTTCCGTCGTGCGCCAAATAGCTCAATAAGAGCTAGATAATAGCTTTCTAAGTCTTCGCTTGAGCTTTGCGAGAATTGATGCATTATCTCCGCGCTGTTCAAGAAGATGGATGCGATTTTCAAGAATTGCTACTTCTGCCTTCCAATGATAAGTCATTTCTTTTTCCTTTCCTCAACCATTTTGTATAAATATTATACTCGAAATTTAGCTATTTTTCAAATCTCGAAAACTTCGAGTATTCAATGTAATCTGATACATCAGCCAGTCATTATAACCAGGTAGTCTATAAAGTTGATTGAAGACCTCCTGCGACAGGCTCCTATAAATCTTTGTAAAGTGCGTCGAAACATGCCAATCAAGGCCAAAATAAAATTCGTCATTTACTATGGTTTCAATCAAAGGTTCAAGCTTGTTATCAAAATAGCTTTCAACCATCGAAAGAATTACGAAGAAATCCTTCTCAGGCACTGGTTGGTTGAAGATTCTAAAAGAAGCATCCTCAATATCATCACAGAAAAGGCAATGATGACAATTCTTCATAAAAGAAGAGTAATAGACTTCTTCACATCCAGAAGAACTGAAAATTCCGACGCAATTCTCAATACTATCAACTCGCGCGCACTTCTGACTTTTCTTCACATGCGATGCTTTATAAATTTCTTTTGAACTTTGAATGTCCATTCCAGTATCAATTAGACTACTATTCACAATATATTCTGACTTTAGGACGCCGTCACTTCCTTCAACTGTAGCACTAGAAGCAACGTAATTACTATTTCTAATATTACTACAGTTGTCAATGTTTCCGCTCAGATAAATGTGATCAGAATGAATAACTTTTTCACTTTCTTCTACATCATAACTTTCATAGACGCTAGAAGAACTATCAATATTCAAAACTTCACAGTATTTCTCTTTTTCTTTGGTGGTCCAGGGCAGCATTCGGTAACCCCAGTATAATGCCTCAAGCCATGGACTATAGTTACCAGCAATTGCTTCAGGGCCAATTTCTTCAAGAAAGTCTAGCGCTTCAACACCATTTGGAAATCTTCCAACAAATTCTTGAATTTTCTCTGCGCCACATTTCCGTAGCAACTCAGCTGTTAGATACATCAAAATTCTCCTTTATGATTGACCCATCAATTCTTTTTTCTAAATTATATGGCTTCGCGCGCATATCCATAATCAATTCCATTCGCTTATTCAATAGCTTTATCATCTGAAGGACTTCAGGAGTTTTTCTAAAATATGCGCGAGGATAGCATTCACCTTTGCCCATAATCTTTGCTTCGAGGACGTCACGCGCGAACCTCAAGAAGTCTGCATAATCTAATCCAAGAACCCGCGCAGCCATCATTGAATAAGAGCCTCTAATTCCATTTGGAAAAGGCATCTTCTCAATATTGGTATAAAGCATACAGTAAGTAGGAAGATAGGGACTTTCCTCAAGATAAAAATACTTCTCCATTATAACGCCATCTCCTTCCAAAGCTCTTCAATGCGCGCGGCCTCTTCTACCGTATATTCACAGAATGAAGCCCAATCCTCTTTTTGAACAAAAATCATTGGGTCAAACTTAGGCAAAGGTCTATCAAATTTTTCTACTTTGACTGTCTCTGCTGGCTCATAACCTGAAATAACATACTTCTTTACTGTAGAGGCAGAAAAACCAGTCTGCCGCGCAGTTTCTGCATAAGTTCGACACTTATAATAAACATCATTGATATGAATTATATCCTCTTGTGTTACACGAGCCATTCTTTCTGCCTCCTTCATTTTCTATAAATATTATATCAGAAATTTCAGGAAGTTTCAAATTTATAGATTATGGAATATGTGAGACCTCTTTTCTTTAGAAATATGACGGGAGCCATAAATTAGCTACTTATGGAGCAATATCCCCTCCAGGATAAGCGTCATCATTTATTATAAGGTGGAGGACTTATGGGATTTATTTATAAAATTACAAATACTATAAATGATAAAGTTTACATTGGAAAAACAACCAGAACTATTGAAGAACGATGGAAAGAACATCTTACTAGTATTGAAGATAAAGATTTCAAAATCTATCGGGCCTTTAGAAAATATGGAGTAAAAAATTTTCTATTGAATCAATTGAAGAATGTTCTAATGATATTATCAATGAACGAGAAATTTATTGGATTGATTTTTATAATTCTTATGAAGAAGGTTATAATTCAACTAGAGGCGGCGAAGGAACTCGCTTCCTAACCCAAAAAGAAATTTCAACTATAATTGATTTATATCAAAACGGATATTGTATTAGAGATATTCGAAAATTAACCAATTCAACTATAGAAACAATTTCTTTTTATATAAAACAAGAATTAAAACTTTCAGAAGAAGATATTAAGAAAAGAGGCTATGCTATTCGCACTGCAAAACAAAAGCATATTGTAGAGCAGTATGACTTACAAGGAAATTTTATAGCTTCATATACTTCATATAAAGACGCACAATTAGCTACTGGGATTTGGTATAATCATATTAGCGAAGTCTGCCGTGGAAAACGTCTAACGGCTGGTGGATATACTTGGAAAAATGGAGGAAAATAAAATGAATGTTTTAACACTTATTATTGCGCTTTCTAGTGTTATGTGGTATTTGATTCAAAGAGGAAAAGACGAAATTTGGGGCAAATTCTCTTTCAGCAAATGGATTACTATTGGTGTTTCCGCAATATTTGCTTTTGCTCTTGTCTTCTCTTTCAATCTTGACCTTATTCTCGCGTGTGGTCTTGTTGAAGCGACGACTATTGCTGGCAAAATTATAACTGGCCTAGTTCTAATGTCCGGTTCCAGTGCGGTAGCTGAAATTATCGAGCGCGTAAAAGGTAAGTAAATAGAAAAGGACACGTCTTTCGATGTGTCCTTTTCTGTTTATCCTCGTAAATCCTTCTCTGTATTGACTACGGGCCAAGTTTTCATTTCATTATACATATCTTCAATGAAACTATTACCACCTTGGTCATGATAGTCATGGAATAGCTTATTCAAAAGTTCACGACTATATTGTAACATTTTCTTATATGGAAGATAACGATAATAAATTTTTACTATTTCCGCGCGCATCATATCATTGGAAGAATGAATGAGACAAGTCAGCTTTTTATCTTGTTCACTGTCTCTCTCTTTGATCTCTGAAAGTATTGGCTCAATAACCTCTTTTATGGTTTCTTTGAGCTGTTTCTTTTCTTCTTCTTCCTTCTGTTTTTGACGCTCTCTACGGCGCTTATTGAACCATTCCTTATCTCCGCAGAATTTTACAACAACTTGCCATACCAAATAAACTAGAACGAGGAACCCGCCAACCGCGCTGGCAATACTAGAAAAATTCAATTGGAACTCCTCCCGCTTGCTTCTTCCCGAAGAGAAGTCGAGAGTCACTTAGCTTCCTTCATTCTTTTGCGATATTCTCGATAAACGTCGTCATTATTTTTGTTTTTGCTGTAAAAATAATCTATAAGCAGTATAATTATGGTCCTTCGTCTTCGCCAAAAAATCCTCTCGAAATAAATCATTTACTTCATTCAAGTCATTCTGAACCCAATAAGGAATACAGTATAAAGATATTTTATTAGCTAAACTATAACTTATCTTCTTTTCATCGTAAATTTGTCTTCTTTTAAAATCAGCTTCTTCTTTTTGGAAATAAGCAGTTCGTTTATAATGTTCTATCCCCTGAAATTCTATCAAAACTTCTTTTCCATTATAATCAGGCAAATAAAAATCGTATCGAAGTTTTACTGTGCCAAAGCCTTTCAAATCCGAAAAAGTTTTTTCTCTTTCAAAAATAATTTTACCTTTATTCAATATTTCAACGATTTTTTGCTCCCCAGAAGAACCTGCCATCAAACCTCTTCGGCATCCACAAGAAGTTGCGTGTCCACTTACTAAATTACCCGACCGAACCTTTGAAATACTACCACAATCGCATTTACATATCCAAATAGGGGTTTGTTTTACTTGCCTATCCCATTCGGGGTCTAATTCAATTACAGTCAACATTCCAAATTTTTTCCCAGTAAGTTCTAGCCGACGATTAAGTCCCAACTTCCTTGCTAATTCCTTAGCCTTTTCTCTCCCGACGCACCCACAAGATATTCGTCTTCCATTGCGAAGCTCTCTTCCATCAGCAAAAGTCAAAGCTCCGCAATCACAACGACAAAGCCATTTTCTACCTTTTCCGCCTCCTCGTTCAAATTCTTCTTCGGTGGCTTCTCTTATTACAGTCAAATGATTATACCGTTTTCCTGTTTCATCTATAGCTTTTCTACTCATTTATCCTCCGAAAATTGTCTCCCACTGACAGTCGCGCGGAGTTTTATCTTCGCGGAAAGATAGAAAACGAGGATGCCTTAGGCCACCAGTGGGCATGATTTCCATACAAGTAACTTCTGCTACCTTTCCAATATAATCCTTCCAATGGAGTAAAATTTCATCATCAAGTCCACTAAGACTCCCAATCTGAACCGGCTTTCCGTCCTTATACGCGCCAATTTTTAGGCTACCCGCACCACGCATATAATACATTTTTGTAACAGGCTCAATTGTATCACCATCAAAGTATTCCTTATAGTGGTCGCCGCAAAGGAATTCATTGGTAATAGTATTCTGCCAATACTGCCAACTTTCAATCTCCTTTCCGGAATAAAGACGAGTTGGAGGGTTCGCGCCATAGATAAAGACGTCAAGAGTTTCCTGAAGTTCTTTTTTGGCTTTTTGAGTGTCTTTACTGGGGCGCTTATCTGGCTGATATAAAGAACCATCACGAATAATGACCATTCCTTCGCCGCCATTTGCCAAGATTTCTTGGAGTTTATTCCAAAGCTCCTCCCCATGATAATAGGTGGCAAAAGAAACAAAGTCACTTGTGTAATTTTTTCCTAGTTCTTCAATTTTGGAGAAACGCTCATCGGCGGGCTTCTTCATATAGCTAACACCATCATAGGCCAGAATATCAAAAGCATAGAAGTGAAGTTTTTCCCCTTTTTCCTGGCGCGCGATGCACTTCTCTTTTAGACAACCTAAAAGAGTAGTAATATTAGAAGAACCCGGCTTTGAAGGGAGATATAGCTCGCCGAGGATACAAGTTCCATTTGGAAGTGCTTCAAAGAAAGACTGAAGTTGAGGAACCCATTCATGCTTTTCTGGATATTCGCCTTTCACATTTCGACTTCTACTATAAAGAAGAATATTTCCATCCTCATCCTTTACAAACTTTGAAAAGTACCCATCTTTCTTTTCAGAGGCGCACCATTCACCGCTGTAAATTCTATTGATAAGAGTAGTCTTCTTTTTTTCTGTGTCCCAAGAAGATGGCGCGGCCCAATACTTCATTGGGTTCATCTCTTTGAAATTATACCCATCAATGTATCCAAGCATTATAAAAGCTCCTTTTCTTTTTCTTTTATTATATACGAAAAAGGGATAGAAATCAAATTTCTATCCCAATCTCTTTAGCTATGGGCTTTAAACTATTGGCAACTTCATAGGCGCAATTTGGACAGATTTCTAGTATCTTATATCCAAGATAGCTTCCAAAATTACCAACTTTTTTCCCATTCGCATAAACGTTTTCCTTCTGAATGGCAGGAAATTGAACGTACCAAAGGTTTTTTTCTTCCTTTACCTCACTTTTACAAAGATCACAAATTATCTTCTTCACTCGGCTTGCCACCTCATTCTAGTTCGCGGGTCAACGTCAATTACGAAATAATCCTTGTCTAGCTGATTTACAATTAGACTAGCAATCTGTTGTCTCTCAACTTCAGGAAGAAACTGCTCAAGCTCTTCTAATGTAACAATAGCCTCACTGTGCTTTAACTGCTGGATAATACGTTCATTCATTTTGTTTACCTCCATATAATAATCTTTATATTCGTTACTCATATTTACCCAATCCTCATATTCAGTTGCTTTTGTGTTCCATAAAGCTCAATATAAAATTTTTCTCTTTCAGTCTGTTTCTCACGCGCGACTTCTTCCAAAATTTCAAAAGTATAATTCTGAATACCATGAGAAGCCATATGAACGTGAAGAGTTGAACGAGCAACTTTATCCATTCCGAGAGCCGTTTGGACGTGTGATTGCCAGCGAGTCCCAAAATCAGTTGTTTTCCCAATGTAAGATTCACCGGTTGGAATGTAAGTGATTTTGTAAATGCCACCAACCGCACGACCACCCGTTACCCTCTTTATCATTTCCTTTGTCGCGCGCGAAACCATTGTATCCCACATTAGCTTTGGAAGAACCTCACGATGTCGAAGCTTCGGAACTAACTTTTTCAGCTCAGAAATATCTTCAATGTCATCTTCTGAAAGACAAACGCGATAGAAATCTTCTTTTTCTTCAATCTCGCGTTCGTGAAGAATTGCTTCATGAACAGCCTTTCTTTTTGCTTGAAAGTCAGAAAATTCTTTTTGTCCTTCTTTTAAAACGGCGCGACGTCGTTCTTCTTCTTTTTCTAATTCATTCAGTTTATCTAAATGAGATTTATATTGTCCTTGAAGCCAATGAACTGCGTTTTCAGTATTTTGTTCTATCTCTTGTTGGAGTTCTAAGTTTCTTTGTTTTTGTTTTCTCCATCGGAAGAAAAAGATAAGAAATAAAGTTATCATATATTACTCCCAGCCTACCATAGAATTTCTTCGAGGTTTCTTTTTTACAGGCGGCTTGGTAAACCAAATCAGACGGTCTCGCGCGCGAGTTGCCATAACATATGAGATACAAACTTCTTCTTCATTCCACATCCGTGCATCATAAACTGCAACAAAACGAGCTTCCAAACCTTTTCCACTATGTCCAGTAAGAACCTTTACAGTGTTTGCCTTCATCTTTTCACTTAGCTCATCCTTTGATAAATCACCCTGCTTGAAAGTGTCGCATGGGATTCCAGCACCAATCAATTTATCAAAAATATTATCTACCTCTGCATTTGTGCGCGCAAGCACCATCCAATCGCCAAAATTTGAAGTAGATTCAATTTCATCAATAAGATACTTGATAGAAAAGGGAAGTTCTACGACCTTTCCGCGCACTCCGCGCATCGGAATAGATAAGTCGCCCATTTTATTCTTCCTGATAATCTTTCGCGCGAAATCTAAAATATCACTACCATTACGATAGTTTTCATCCATTGAATAAATAGAAGCATCTAACTCATTAGCCCAATATTTCAAAAGGTCGGGCCTGCTCCCATTCCATCGATAAATACATTGTCGCTCATCGTAGACAATAAAGTATTCCGCACTTTTGATAATTGAAAAAATAAAGTTGAACTGGTCTTCATTACTATCCTGTGCTTCATCCAGAAGACAAATGTCAAGATTAGGGAATGCTTCTGGGTGAGCTCGTGCGAGGTCAAAAAGACCATCAAAATTTTCATTACTCAAATATCTTCCCGCTTCTCGAATGCCCGCGCGCAATAAACATCTAGCGCAATAGGAATGGATAGTACCGACCCAAATTACTTCATTATTTTCAATGTTCAATCTACTACGAATTTCGGCCGCGGCCATATTTGTAAAAGTAAAAGCGACCAGCTTCTTCGCGCGCGAAATGGATTGTCGGATTTTCTCGATTAGTAGTGTTGTTTTGCCTGAAGCAGGGGCTGACTGAACGAACACGACAGATGCGGGTGAAGCTAAAATCTCTTTTTGTGTTTGACTTAATTCCAAATTTCATTTCACTTCCTTTCTTTTTTATATCATATCACAGAAAAGGAGGAAAATCAAATTTCTTCTCTTTCACCATCAAGCCACAATTCAATCATTTCTTCATCTGTCAAATCTGCCACATCATAGGGACATTCATCTACTTCACACAGCGCGAACGGCTGAACATAATCATGACCCTCCATACGTCCCATAATCGGAGGACAATTGCGACAATATTTCTTGTCAAGCCACTGAAGCCATGGCGCATTTTCAACTAGTTGAAAACTAGCAAGCCATTTCACAAATTCTCTTTCAGAAAAATTTTTCAAAAAATCTCGATTTGTCAAAATTTTACTTCCTTTTGTACTTCAATAATTTCGCCACTATCTTTGACATGGAAAGTAACCCAATGTCTAAAAGTCAAATTTTCATTCTCGATAAACTTCAAAGCCTCAAAAGCTAGATCCTTTAGCGAACCATTATTTTCAATTTCAATATCATAGTTGTAGTTGAGGACCTCAGCGTCGGCATGATTGGAGGTACTTGCGTCTTCCGCCTCTTTTCGTCTAACAAGAATGGTGCGCGCGCCCAGCCTCCTAACAATTTTCTTGATTTCCTCTGGTTCCCTACACATAATAAAGATAGCACAGTTATTGCTATCGACCCCATAACAATCCCAATCTTCAAGGGCTTCACGACTCTTTCTTTGGACATCCTTAAAAGGAATATCATCCCACTCTGTTAGAAGGTCTTTGAGGTCGCTAAGGAATTTACGCGCGCGAGGTGTCTTTTCACCATTCCAGCCAAAGTCTCGCGCGACCTTTTTCACATAATTTACGGTAGAAAAAACTTTCGTGTAATTTTCGCCCATAAATTTAGACACCATTGAACAAAAAGTGTCCTTGCCGGATCGGGCGCTACCGTTGACGACATAAATCATTTTTTATCCTCCATAATATAGTTAGTAATAAAATCGACAAATCTTAGTTTATAAAAATAAACCACATCATTATCATAAATTCGTGCTGCTTTTACGTTATTGACAAAATAAGGCCAATTATTCCCATCTTTCAAAAACTCTTGAATAAAAGAATTCTTCTTCAAAGAAAGAAGTTCATCCATATAGGAATAGTCGTCGACCTTTCGATAAACCTGCTCCATCATAGCTTCGTAAATATTAATGAGAGTCTGGCAGAGAACTGAGCCAGGTATCTCACCACGAACTTCATAAATCTTCTTCAGTCCTTTTGCTTGGCCATAAATATAAGAGCCATTGCTTCGCTGGAAAAAACTATCACTATCTTTTCGAGTTAGTGAGTTGGGATTTGCGCGCCACAAATAAAGATATTCATCGAGCCTATAAATTTTATCAGTACAATTACAAGCAACCAAATTGAAGTAGCTGTCCTCATTTAGGCGAAGCTCTGGAAGAAAACGAATATTATTATCCTTCAAATATTTGATACGATAGAGCTTAGTGTGACACCAAGTAGAGCTAGTGGTTGATGAAGGAAGGTGGTGCCCTGGACCGAAGTTTTCTTCATGAATAAAAGAGGCTGTAACAAGATCGGCGTTATTCCGCTTAGCTTCTCGATAAAGTTGCTCAACTGCCCGAGGGAATAGCATATCGTCACTATCACAAAACATAATGTAGTCGCTTTGGTTTTCGTTATCAATAATTGTTTGGCGCGCGACGCCTGGGCCGCCATTTTCTGGTGTAGAAATTAGACGAATATGCAGACCACGCGCGCGATATTCTTCAATAATATCGCTATAATCTTCACCATCACAATCCTGACAAAGAGTAACTAGAAACATTTTACGAGTTTGCGCAACGAGCGCATCGAGACAATATGGGAGAGTCTCGCGCGCCTTATAGATAGGGATGCCCACTGTAATCACACTTTTCCTCCTTCGCTTCTACAGCAAGTTTATCAACATAATCATTCCAATCCTTCTCTCCGGAGTGGCCTTTTACTTTCTCAAAAGAAAAACGTGGATTTTCAAAATAAGGAATAAGACGCTCCCAAAGTTCACGATTTGCGACCGGCTCTTTCTTGGCGTTGCGCCAACCATTGGTTTGCCACTTCTTATACCACTTTTGAGTAATACAATTGATAATGTAAGCACTATCACTATAAATGGTTGCCATATTTCCTTCGGGAGAATAAGCATCAAAAAATGAACAAGCACCAAAAACGGCTGAAAGTTCACAAATATTATTGGTAGCGTTTTCTACATGTTTACTATATTCATACCTATGATTGCCTTTATCATCAAGAACAACAAAAGCAAAGCCACCTCGCGCATCCTTTGCTCCATTATTAGAGCAAGCCCCATCGGTGTAGATAGAGTAGTTCATCGTGCATAATACTCCTTCCAAATTTCTTCACAAGAAACGACCTCAAACCCTTCGCGCGTAAAGTCCATAAATTCCTGAATGTTGATACCATTTTCTTTAGAGAGTGCTCTTGAAACTTTACGAATGCGCCGAGGAGCGATAATTCTTCGATACCATGGCATTTCAATTTTTAGCACGAAGTTCTCTGAGTAAGAATTAGTAACAATAGTTGCCATTTCAAACATTAGAAGATGAGTTGTGTCATGAGGGTTGAAATCCTTTAGAATAATTGTATTATTGTTTCGGCGCGCGAGGCTGATAAGGTTGATAACTCCACGCGAAATAATAGTATCATAAATTTCAAATTTTGTCATATTTTCCTCCTTAGAGTAGAGATTTACCTAGAAAATCGAGTGGTTCTCCATTTTTACATTTGTCGATGCGTTCCTGCCATTTTTCGATGAGTAAGTAGCAGTGCGCGGTATCCTTGTCGGGGTCGCGCTTAGTGCGCCGATTCTTTGCTTTATTATTTGCATTCTTTTGAATTCGCTTTTGGAGATAGCGAATTTGGCCTTCATAGCCTTTTATTAGTTGTTCGCGCTTTTCAATATCTTCCATTTTTTTTTGCTCCTTTCGAGTTCGCATTTGCGGACACATCATGATGCTGTGCCCATTGTAAAAATCCCGCTCGGTAGATTTTAAAAGTGCCATTTGGTAGATTTTAAAAGTGCCGTTTTGGAACTTTTAAAAGTTCCCTCGGGTAGATTTTAAAAGTGCCATTTGGTAGATTTTAAAAGTGCCCTCCGAGGTAAAGAAAAAGTAAAAGAAAATAAAAGAAAATAAAATATAAAAAGAAAAAGGGAAAATAAAAAAAGTAAAAACGGTCAAAAATTTTTGGGGTGGGGGATAAAATCGTAATGATTTTTTGTTCCTTCTCGCAATTTGAGATATCCTAATTGAGCAAGTGTATCAAAAGCACTTCGACACGCCTTTTTCCCTATACCTAGCGTCTTCTCAATTTCTTCGGGACTAAAACCTACAGTGTATTCATCGGCATTTTTATAGAAATATTGCCAAAGTAATACACTATTTGAATTTTTTGTATGAAAAGCCACCTGACAAATTTCTCGCCAACTTACAATGAGTTTTGGACCAGGCGCGCTTATTAGCTGCCCTTTATCATCAAGCTCCTTATGGCTTGTTATTCTTCTTTGATTCGGATAAAAATTAGTATTTTCGGACATTTTGATATACCTCGCTTTATCTTCTAATTTCGGAGGTATAGTCTGTCATAGCTTTTCGTAGTTCTGGTGTGTCTTCAAAATACCAATTTTTATAATACGGATTTTGTAAATCTTGAACACAATCTACAATATGGAAGCCGCGCTCTTGAAGAAAAATCGCGAAACGTAGTTTGTAAATACGAATTTTCTTCATTGATATCTCCTTCTTATTATTTGAATAAGTATAATTCATATTGGCACACTCACATTCGTTTATTTTGTTTATGTTCTTGTTTATAAATCAAAATGAAATTTTTTTATTTATCTCTGATAGATTATCTACCATTCTTCTCTCATAATACCCTCAAAAGAAAGAATAATCGCATCTCTTGAAGTTGTATCAATCCAGCCTTGCGCCGACAAGTTTTTCATTGCTTCATGATACTCTTGTCTTGACATATTTAATTTTTGGCAGATTTATCTTCCTCAATTCTAACAGACCCGTCCGTCTCCAGGCAGACTAAGAAAAACAAACATTAACTTTAGTTCATTGCCTTCTTCATCGCCCAATTGACGCATAATTTTGTCGTAAACTTGCTGATTTATAGTGTCCATACTTACTCCTCTTCTGTCGGATGGTTTTTCATATACTCTCGCGCGGCCACTCTCAAAAAGTAGCTAATCTTCATATCGTTTTCTTCACAATAGTTACGAATTTGTTCATCCAGCTCTGCGTCAAGCATAAAACGAATTACCATATCTTTCTTCACATTTTCACCTTCTTTCTAATTTCTAACTATATTATACCCTATTTCTGAGAACTTTTCAAATTTTCATAATAGAAATTTGACTTTTGAGTGAATTTAGATTACACTCGGGCGCGTCGCGCGCATTTATAATGAATATAAGGGAATTTGAATTTTTCTCTAAAATATGTTATACTAAAAGAAAATGAATAGAAAGGAGATTTGAATGAATATAAGGGATGAAACCAATAATCGATATGGCAAATGGAATATTCTAAGATACATCCCACCAGATGAAAGAACAAAAGAAAATAAAAATCTGGCATGGCTTGCTAAATGCGATTGCGGAACAATAAGACCCGTAAGAATTTCTGATTTACGTAATGGAAAATCAAAGAGTTGTGGTTGTGTAAATTGTCTTAATAAGAAAATTGATTTAGGGAAAAAGTATGGAAAAATCACTCCAATAGAAAGATTAACTAATAGACATGGTAATTTTATTGAGCAATATAAATGTATCTGTGATTGCGGAAATGAAATTATATTGCCAACTGATATGATAGGAAAAAAGAAAAACTGTGGTTGCTCTTTCGGCGAAGGCTTTTCTAAGTATACCAATTGTATTGGGCAACGTTTTGGCAAACTTGTTGTTATTGGAGATAGTAAAAAATTAGATAAAAATGGAAAACACTCATATAGAATTTGTCAATGTGATTGTGGAAATATTTGTGAAGTACAATATCGACATTTGGCTTCTGGGCATACTCAATCTTGTGGCTGCCTAGCTTCCTTTGGTGAAGAATGTGTGAGACAAATCCTTGAAGAAAAGAAAATTCTTTATAAAAGACAGTATAAAACTGAAGAATGTAAAGATAAGACAAAACCCCCTTTTGATTTTGCTATATTTATACAAAATCAAATCGGTTTAATAGAAGTACAGGGGAAACAGCATTTTAATTCAGACCTTTTATTTTGGTCAGAAACTTTGATAAAACATGATAGAATAAAAAGGGAATTTTGTAAAGAAAAAAATATTCCTCTTTTATTATTGGATTATTCAGAAGGTAGACAAGAAAATACTAGACAAATTTTTGAAGAAAAAATTTCTAAATTCATTTGGGAGGTACAGAATGAGCAATTATGATGCTAATGATTTAACAACTTTATCTCCAGGCCGGGCCTTCAGAGAAAAAATTGGTATGTACCTCAGTGCCGACCGTCAAGAGGCAATAAACCTTGGCCTGCGTGAACTTATTGTAAATGTCCAAGATGAATATGAAGTATATAAACCTTCTAATCCGTTTCTAAAAATTGAGTTATTTACGCAAAAACGAGAAATCCGAGTTTCTGACAATATGAGAGGAATACCTTGTGCTGTTCGCAATGATGGAATAAACTCACTAACTGCCGCTTTTCTTTTGCCTCATTCAGGAGCAAAACATAAAGAGGGTTCTTATGTAAGTTCGGTCGGTATTAACGGTGAAGGGAATAAAGTGGTTTGCCATACCGCCAAATGGCTTGAAGTAGAAGTTCATCGAGAAGGAAATATTTATTTTCAGCGTTTTGAAAGTAATGACGAAGGCGCTTATCCAATATCAGAAGTTCAAGTTTCAAAAGACTTAGGCACCGGAACTGGCACTATTATCACTTATGTTCCAGACGAGAAAGTTTATGGGGATGTCTTTATTGATATAGATGCTTTAAAAATTATGTTGAAAGAAATGTCTTTTTTTACTAAAGAATTAAAAATTATACTTATTATAGATAATAAAGAAGAATATTTCTTATCTAAAAATGGACTTATTGATGGACTTCAAAATGAAAATGTAATAAGCAAACCTTTCAATTACTTTTATGAAGAAGATAGTTGCCAAGTAGAATTGGCTTTACAATGGGTCACGAAAAAGGGAAATATTAGAGGCTATGCAAATGGTCTTTATATGCCAGATGGTGGTGCATTTATTAGCTCCTTTAAAACTTCTCTAACTAGAACTTTTAATTCTTTAGCAAAAACTAAATTTTCTGGAGAACAAATTCGAGAGTGCCTCGAGGGGTTTGTATCAGTAAAAGTCCATACTGGACAATTCTCTAACCAAGCCAAAACAGCTTTAGCCAATAAGGAGGCTGGAACAGCCACTTCCGCTGCCATTAGTAATTGTTTAAAGGATTTCTTTAAACGAAGAAAAGCAGATTTTGATAAAATTGTTGAAATTCTTACAAAAATCAACAAAGCCGAAATGGCCGCGGAACGTGCGCGTCAGGCAATCCTCAACCACGAAAAAGAGCAAAAAGCCAATGAGAAGAAAAAGCTTCTAAATTATGATAAACTCCGTGACGCGCGAAAACTTGGCAAAGATAGTATCCTTCTTTGTGTAGAAGGTCTTTCCGCCGGAGGCTCGATGTCTATTGGTCGTGACCCAAACACATACGGCATACTAATGCTAAGAGGCAAGGCAAAAAATCTTCTAAAAGCGACGATTGAAGAAGGTTTGAATAATGAAGAAGTCAAACTACTTCTTCAGGCGCTAGGACTTACTTATGGGAAACCTTATAATGCCGAGAAACTTCGATATGGATGTGTCGCTCTCGCGGTCGATGGTGATTTTGACGGTAGTCATATTGGACTTCTTCTAATGGCAATGTTGCAAGTTCTTGCCCCACAATTTCTAAAAGAAAATCGTCTCTTTTGGCTTCGCGCACCAACCTGTAAAGTTGAAACAAAAACAAAAACGTATTATTATTATAACGAAGAAGAATTCCGCAACCATCCAAAGGGCAATATCACCTTCTTCAAAGGTCTTGGTCAGATGACTGATGAAGATTTGAAAAGTTCTATGTTTAATAAAGAATGGCAACATTTGGAACCCATCACATACAGTGAGGAAGGTATTCAAACTCTACTTGAGCTAATGAGCGAAGATGTTGAACCGAGAAAAGAATTCGTATTCAATAATATTGATTTTTCAAAATTTGAGGTGGAATAATGGCAGATATCAAGAAAATAGTAGAAGATAGTTTTACTCGTTATGCTGGCAATGTCATTATGAACCGCGCCATATGTGACGCGCGCGACCTTCTAAAGCCATCCGCGCGGATGCTTATGTATTGTCAGATGGCTGTTACAAAGAATATTCCATCTAAACCTTTTGTAAAAAGCGCTCGTGTAGTCGGCGATGCTCTTGGACATTATTATGAACATGGCGATAGCAGTTGCTATGGAACTTATATGCGAATGAGCAAGCCCTTCGCAATGCGTTATCCATTAGAAGATTGTCAGGGTAATAATGGTACTCTGAATAATACGTCAGATGAAGCTTCAATGCGCTATACTGAGCTTCGTCTTAGCCCCCTCGGTTATAATCTTTTCGGAGATATTGATAAAGAGACAATTTTTGAATGGAGCGAAAATTTTGATGAAACTGAAAAATATCCAAAAGTTGCTCCATCGAAGGGTTATTATAATATCTGTAATGGAACAGTTGGCCTTGGTATCGCGCTAAGCAGTTCTATTCCTCAATTCAACCTAAAAGAAGTAAATAAAGCGCTAATTAAGCTTCTTTGGAACCCGAACATCCCTTTTGAAGAAATTTGTGTTATGCCGGACTATGCAACTGGCGCGCTCCTTTTGAACGCAGATGAAGTGAAGAAAAGTCTTGAAGAAGGAACCGGCGCTGCTGCCAAGCTCCGTTCTGTTATTGAATATGACAAGGCAAAGCGCGCACTAGTCGTTAGAGAATTACCTTATGGGGTTTATACTGAAACTATTAGTGCACAAATTCAAAAACTTCTGGAAAAAGAGCCGAATTGTGGAATTGATAATGTCAATGATGCTTCCCATAAAAAGCCAGATTACGAAATTTATTTGACTAAAAACGCTTCTCCGGAAAAAGTCTTGAAACTCTTGTATAAGGAGACTTCTCTTGAAAGTTTCAGTGGAATAAACATGACGGTTCTAGTGGATGGGAGGAAGCCGGCGGTGCTTGGATTGCGCGAACTTTTTCAAGCGCATCTTGACCATGAAAAAACCGTCTATGTAAACGGCTTCCAATTTGATCGCCGGAAGTGTCGCGCGCGCCTTCATATCCTCGACGCACTCATCAAAGCTATTTCAATGATTGATGAAGTGGTCAAAATTATCAAGAAATCTTCTGATACAAAGAACGCTTCAATTGGGCTTCAACATCTTCTTGGAATTGATGAAACCCAAGCAAAGGCAATCCTTGACCTAAAACTCTCTCGTCTTACCCATCTTGATGTTTCTAAATTAACAAATGAGAAGGCGGAACTAGAAAAGGAACTCGCGCGCATTGAAGCCATCTTGGCCGATGAAAATCTTCTGAAGAAAGAAATTGAAAAAGGTCTGCGCGAAGTAGCTGAAAAATTTGGCGACGCACGGCGCACAAAAATTCTAAATATTTCTAATGAAGAAGAAACAATTGAGCGAAAGCAATTAGCTCTTTCTTTTACAAATGAAGGTGCGGTTTTTGTAAATGAGACATCAACCCTCTATTCTCAGCGACGCAACGGTGTCGGCCAAAAGTTCAAGCTTGATAAGGGCGAATATGTAGTTGATACGTTGGTGGGAGAAAATGTAGACGAGATTCTGTTCTTTACTGACAAAGGTCGTTTCTACTCAATGAAAATGGGTGATTTCTCAGTTGGCGAGAAACAATATCTCAATACTTTTGTTTCTTTCCAGTCGGATGAATACGTGCGCGCAAGCGTCATTCTCTCAAAAGAGCAACAATCCTCTAACATTATCTTCATTACGAAGAACGGAGTTTTGAAAAAGTCCGCGCTCTCTGAATATAATTTGAAAAGAGGTAATGGCGCGCAGGCGATAAAACTTGATAAAAACGATTCGATTGTTTCTGTTCTGATTCTGAGGGATGAAAATATTGGAATCTTGTCTCACTCTGGCAACTTTATCATGATTTCCACTTCTGATATCCGTGCTATTGGACGTGTTGCGCGCGGCGTCACTGGAATGAAACTCAATGATGGAGATTATATTGTTTGTGCGAGAGTTATCCCGAAGGGGACAAAAGAAATTCTATCTACGTCAGAGGACGGCTTTGCGAAGCGGACTTCGATTAGTGAGTTCTCTGTTACGGGGCGCGCGACCAAGGGAAAGTCAATTCAGCAATCCGATAGACTTTGTGACTTTTTGCCGTTGACTGACGATACTGAAGTCCTGGTCGTATCAAACGTCTCCCAAATTCGTCTAAAGATGGATGAAATTCCTCTGCTGTCGCGCGCGACGATGGGAATCAAAGCGATGAAGCTGAAAGATAAAGAAAAAATTCAGAATTTGGTGAGTTTGAATGCTTGATTTTTCTTTGAATTTTGAGTATAATATTACCACAAGATGAGTTGAAAGACAACTCGTTTTGATACACGAAAAACTTTGGATTGAATTTTTGACAAAACAAAGAAAATCGTGTATAATATAAATGTAATAAATGAGACAGCGTCTCGTTTATAATAAAAATATTTTTTTATAATAAAAGGAGTAATTGAAATGGTTCTAACAAGTAAGAGTTCTGAGGTTTTTGAGTATCTGAAGAATAACGGCGGCAAGGTTTCTATTGAGGAGCTTGCTAATGCTACTGGTCGTTCTGCTCGCTCTGTCGGCGCGAATGTTCTTGACCTAACGAAGAAGGGTCTTGTTGTTCGTGAGAAGGAAGAGGTCGAGGGTGCTGAGAAGCCTGTTGCTTACGCCGTTCTAACGGACGCTGGCAAGAATTTTGTTCCCTCTGAGGATGCTGAGTAAGAATTGAATTCATATAGGCGAGGTCGTTATCGGCCTCGCCATTTGAAGAGCCAAAAATAATTTTATTTGAAAAGGAGAAAATAAATGCTAAAGCAAGCTGAAAATAGAGGTAAGATTGAGGGTATTCTACTAGAAACTAATCTAAAGTATGGCTCTTTTGATAAGAATGGGCAGAAGGTTGAAACCGTCGGCGGCGAAATTATTGTTGAAGTAGACAAGGAAATCAATGGGGCACAAGTTACGCTTCAAATTCCAGTTTCTCTTTATTCTCAGAAGTATAAGAAGGACGGCGCACTAAACCCCGCTTATACTAGTATCGAAACTGTAATGAAGGAGTATAAGTCTGTCGCCGCTGTTGGTAGAGAGGAAGCAGATCGTGTTCGTATCACTGGCGCGAACCTTAGAATGAATGAGTTCTACACGCAGGATGGTCGTTTTGTCTCCACTCCCCGTGTTCAGGCCTCTTTTGTAAACAAGGCAACTGGTGAATTTAAGCCTTCTTGTGAATTTACCATTATGTTTGCTATTTCTAATATCAAGCCAATGGTCGATGAGCAGGGTATTGAACTGGACCCTAAGAAGCTTGAAATTACTGCTATTGTTCCTCAATATGGCGGTAAGGTAGATATTATGAAGCTACATGCTACCAATCCTAATGTTGTCGCGGCAATTGAACAATATTGGGAAACCGATAAGACTTTCAAGGCAACTGTTCGTCTCAACTTCTCTTCTGTTACTGAAAAGATTGTTGAGCAGATTGGCTTTGGTGAGCCGCAGGAGCGCATGAAGACTACCTCTGTGAGGGAGCTGGTTGTAATCGCTGGTTCTCAGGAGCCATTTGAGGGTGACGCAGCTTATGATATGGATGACCTTGTTCAGGCAATGCGCGAACGTAAGGCTCGTCTTGACCAGATGAAGGCCGACGCCGGTAAGAAGAGCACGCACAAGGCGCCCGCGCAGACCAGTTCACTTTCTAACGTTGGGGCCGACCTAGGCTTCTAATTTAGGAGGCGAAGATTATGGGCATTGATATTCTTTCTTTACAGCCGAATGTAATCTCGAGAAATCTACGTGGAAAATATCTGCTTCTCGCAGGCGCGCCTAAGATTGGTAAAACGGAGTTTTGTTGTCAAAGCGACAAAGCTCTCATCATAGCGACCGAGATTGGAACCAACGCTCAAAGCAATGCGATGGTTCAGCCAATTACCACTTGGAGCGAGTGGAAACTTGTTCTTCGACAGCTTGAAAAACCGCAAGCAAAAGAACTATATCAGACAATTTGCATTGATACTATTGGGATGGAAAAGCGTCCTCTAATTTAGTAATAAATTAGTTTTATTTCAGTAAAAAGCTGGAACCCTGAGATGGGAATCAGAGCGGAAGTTAGAATGTAAAAATTCTAACACGCGCAACGCATAGATAATATAAACATAGGAGGTTGACTCGGTTGAGTAAACTAGAAGAATTTTGGGAAGATATATATAAAAAATATGTAAATGAAAAATACTCTCTAATGAGTTTAGCCAAAGAGTATAATTGTAACAGACAAACTGTCCGTAATTTATTAAAATCTCATAATGTTGAAATTAGAGAAGCTAAACATCAAAATAAAAAAGATGTTTCAAAAGAAATACAAGAAAAAGTAATTTATAATTATACAGTCTTAAAAAAAGGACTTGTTCCTAGTGGGAAGCCTTTTAGCCTTAGTCAAAGAGCGGTAAAAACTATTCTTCAAGAAAATGGTGTTTATATCCGTAATTATGTAGAATCAAAAGATAATTTACGGAAGTATACTATTGATGATAATTATTTTAAAACACAATCTCATAATATGGCATATATACTAGGGCTATTAGCTTCGGACGGGAGTGTCTCTTCTAAAGAAAACGGTATCTTTATTCAGTTAAAAGCTGATGATAAAAAAATTCTTGAAGATATAAATAGAGAACTAAAAAATACTCGTCCAGTAAAAGTGTATTCTTGTGTAGGAGAAGGAGAAAAAGAAAGAGAAATAGCGAAGCTTTCTTTTTGGAGTTCTACTATAAAAAAAGATTTAGCTCACTACGGAATTGTTCCAAATAAAACTTTTATATTAAAACCGCCAGAGCTTCTTCTTCCTGAGTATTGTATTTCTTATATTAGAGGGTATTTTGATGGAGATGGATGTATTGTTTTAAATAATTATACTCCTAGCTTTTTTATTGGAGGAGCTTCTAAAGACATCATACAATGGATGAGAGATTTTTTAAGTACCCAGTATAATATACAAACGGTTCTAAGAACAGTAAAAGGGAAATTGTCCGATAATAGAGACTGGTATGAAATTACTTATTACGGAGACAGAGCTAGACAAATTTTCAATATTTTATATGTAAAAGATTCCCTATATATGGAAAGAAAATATAAAAAATTCTTATCTCTTATGAAATAATTATCCAAGAGCCTGAATTACCTTTGATGAGGTAAAAAAGATATGCTGAACTTATACGAAATGAAGTATAAGAAGTAAAGGATAAAAAACCTTTACGATAACACATTGACTTTATGACCTTTGTGAGCAGTTTATCTGCGCGCAGAATGGAGTATCTAAGATCGGAGATGTGCCCTTCGGTGGAGGTTACGCTCAACTGTCGAAAGAATTTGAAAATTCCCTCCGCAAAATTACTATGATGAGATATGGCCTTCTCATGACGTGTCACTTGAAAGAGACTTATGACGAGGAGGGCAAGCTTATTAGTGCGAAGCCCGACCTCAATAACCGTTGTCTAAAAATTGTCAATGGCCTCAATGGGGCATTTATTTGGTAACAAATATCTAAATTAGAGTAAAAAGCTGGAACCCTGAGATGGGAATCAGAGCGGAAGTTAGGGTGCAAAAGCTCTAACACGCGCAACGCATAGATTGATAAACATAAAGGAGGAACCCAGCGTGGGTAAACCTATTTCATTCACAGATGAACAAAAAGAGTTTATAGTATATAATTATGCAGTATTGAAAAGAGGGGTCAACGCTATCGGCCGAGACGTTGGAATCGCAGGAATAACAATTCAAAGATATCTGAAAAAATGGGGAGTAAAAGTTCGTAATCGACAAGAGGCCATGAAAGAATGCCGAGCACATAATGTCAATGACGATTATTTCAAAGTTCAATCCCACAATATGGCTTACATTCTTGGTTTTTTAGCATCTGATGGAGGCGTTTCAAAAAGCTCAAACCATTTCTCAATAGACATCCAACGAGCTGATGAAGAAATATTATATAAAATAAAAGATGAACTAAGTTATGAAGGACCGATAGAACACTATACTAATAATTCAGGCCATGAGTATAGTCGTCTTAGAGTTTGTAGCTATACTATCAAGCAAGACTTAGCTCATTATGGAATAATTCCTCATAAAACTTTTACTTTGGTCCCGCCTACTTTTCTTGACGAACGATATTTTATTTCTTATATCCGAGGATACTTTGATGGCGACGGTTGTATCTGGACGAATTATAAAAAATATCAATATAATTGGTATATTTGTGGTGCCAGAAAAGAAGTTATTGAATGGATGCGTCAAGTTCTTTTGAATAAGTATGGTATTATTACTTCCCTGTCTACTAGCACAAAAACTTTGAGTCAAGGCGACCATTTTTATTCAATGCAAGTCTATAAAAAAGAAACTATACTAAAACTTTTTGAAATTCTGTATGTTCCTAATTCCATTTATATGGAAAGAAAATATCAAATAATGAAGACCTTTTATGATATAAAATCCACGAGACTCTATTCCTCTAACGTAGAGGAAAAAAGATATGCTGAACTTACTCAAATTCAAGAGTAAGAAGTAAAGATAAAAAACTTTACGATAACAAATTGTGTTGACATCATCGGTGTTATTACTCAATCTTGGAACGAAAAAGGGGAAAGTGAACGCTGGATTCTAACGCGCTCAACGCCCACTGTTACAGCAGGTAGCCGCTTTAGAAATAGAGCTATGGTAAAGTAATTTATCAATAAAATTTTGGAAAAAAGCTGGAACCCTGAGATGGGAATCAGACCTGAAGGCTAGTGGTAAAATACTGGTCAGGGGCAACGCATAGGAGAAAATAACATGGCAAATAAAAAAGTGGTGCCAGAAGAGGTAATTCAAAGAATAAAAACAAATTACTATGAAAAAGATTTATCTCTTATCGAAGCTGGCAAGCTTGAAGGTTATGGCTATGACCTAACTAGACGAATTTTTAGAGAAAACGGTTTTGAATTAAAAAAAACTCATAAAAAAAGACCTCGTGTTGAAATAGAAGGAGTTATTGAGGATTTTATCAAAGATTACTCAAACGGGCTATCTTTATCAAAATGCTCTAAAAAGTATAGAACAAGTGACGCTTGTCTAAAAAAAATCTTGAAAGAAAACAACATTAGAATAAGAACTCACGAAGAAGCTCGACAAAATACTGATAATAGAAAGTATAAAATAAATGATGATAAAATCATTCAAATCAACCACGATACAGCTTGGCTGATGGGGTTCATCGCGGCAGATGGTTATATTTGTAAATCTCCAGAAGGAAAAACTTTACATCGAATAAGTATTGGTTTGGCAGAAAAAGATGAAGAAGTTTTAGAAAAAATCAAAAAGTATATAGAGTTTGATGGGCCAATTTATCATTACTTGAAGGACGGCCACCCTTCAGTTAGTTTGACTTTTTCTTCAAAAAAATATGTCAGTTTTCTTGCTAATTATGGAATTACAAATAAAAAAACCTATGAAATGAAATTTCCATTGAATCTTCCAAAAGAATATTATTTAGATTTTATTCATGGATATTTTGATGGAAATGGGTGTGTCTATAAACCGAATGATGGACATACGATAAGAACTAATTTAGTAAGTGTTTCCAAAGAAAATCTTTCTATTATTATGTCTATTTTGGAAGAGCAATTAGGTATTATTCCAACGATCATTCATTCAAGATGGGATAAAAGGTCAACTGTTCCACTTTACTATTTCACTTTCAATAAAACAAATAGTGTAAAATTATATTATGGTTTTTATAATGAAAAAATCCTTTTTCTAAAAAGAAAAAAAGAGAAATTCGAGTCTTGTTTGTTCATGAATAAAACTCCCACGAGTCCAAATATCCCATAAGGATAAAAAGATATGCTGAGCTTATACGAAATGAAGTATAAGAAATAGAGGATAAAAAGCCTTTATGATAACAAACTGTAAATATCTTGCTCCACGTATTCCTTTTGGTTTTCATGAATTTGAGGACGCTCTCGCCAAGGCAATTGACATGGAAGAACAAAATGGTGCGCGAGTTGTTGACAATGCTCCAATTATCACTAATGAAAAGCATGACTTCAACGCCACTATGAGTGAAGCTCGTGAAATCTGGACTTCGCTTGTCAATAAAGCACAAACGGATGACGAAAAAGCTGATATCGTTCGCACGATGTCTAAGAAGGTTGAAATGATTTTTGGCCGAAAGATAAAACTTTCAGAAGTTACCGAAGACCAAGTAGACCTCCTATACTTGGCCCTTCTCGACCTTCGTGACCTACGCGATAGCATGAACTAAATAGATATACGTTCAGGGGCATAGTGTAAAACTATGCCTCTGAATTTGTATTTTTACGAAATTTATGATATAATATTAGAAAGGAAAAGAATTGGAGTTGATAGAGTGAAACACGAAGTCAAATGCCGACTATGCGGACAGTATTTTGATGCCCAGCTCGATGGATTGGACACCGTTTATGTGATGCCTGCAAAGAATTATTATTACCATAAAACTTGTTATGATAACTGGAAAAAAGCAAACCTAAATGAAGATGAGCAATGGCGCGACCGCATTTATGACTATCTCGCGCACGACCTAAAAATCAAATATGATTTTTTCAAATGTGAAGCTTTTTTCAAATCCTTTATCAAATCAGAGAAAAAGGGGACGTATAAGGGGTGTTACTTTGCCCTAAAATATTTCTACGAAATTCAAAACGGGGATAGAGAAAAGAGTTACGGCGGACTTGGAATTATTCCATACGTCTATTCTAAATCCACTGAGTACTGGTCGCGCAAAGAACAAGAGAATCGTGGAATTGTGGCCTCCATCGAAGATGAAATTAGGCGTAGAGAAGAGCTTCGCGCGAAAGCGCCTGCTCGCGCGGTCAAAAAAGAAAAAACCAAAGCAAGACCTAAATGGAACTTGGAGGACATTTGATGACAGATAAAAATACAGTGCTTCAGGTTCTTGGCGCACTTATGGCAAAGCCACAATATCTCAGTCATACAGATAAATATATTTTGACACCAGATGACTTTCAAACAAAACTTGACAAGTATATTTTCGCTGCGATTGATGGTCTTTATCGAAATGGCGCGACTCGTATTGCTCCTATTGATATTGAAGGCTACTTGAAGAATAATACGTCCGCGCGAGTTACGTTTGACACGGCTCATGGTATTGAGTATCTTCAAGACGCGCAGTATTATACAGATGAAGATAATTTTCTCCTCTACTATCGACGTCTAAAAAAAATTAGCTTGTTGAATTCTCTTCAAAAAATGGGCGTTGACACTAGCGAGTTTTTTATTGAGGATGAAACAAGACCAGAAGCATTTGAAGTCAATAAAAATTTTGAAGAACTGACTATTGAAAAAATTCTTCAACAAGTCAAATCCAAAATTCTGAAACTCGAACAAAATTATAATGAGAATGACGAAATTCAATCATGGAATTTGGAAGAAGAAGTGGATGATGTAATTGATAGTTTTGGCGCGTCAGAAGGTATTGGACTTCCAGTAAATGGCGACATTTTTTCTCATATTATAAATGGCGCGGAACTTGGCGCGCTAACTATTCGTAGTAGCGGGAGTGGCGGAGGAAAGTCAGCTCAGGCGGTGGCAGATGCCTGCCGATTGGCTTTTCCATTTTATTATGACGATTATAGGAGAGAATGGGTTAGAATAGGTAATACGGAACCCGTTCTTTTTATTATGACAGAGCAAAAACCAGAGCAAATTATCCAAATGGTTTTAGGATATTTGACCGGAATTGAAAGAAGCCGCTTTCGTTATGGTGATTTCTCAAAAGACGAATTAGAAAGAATAGAGGTCGCGCGCAAAATTATCAAGCATTATAAAACACTAAAACTAATGAGAATTCCAGACCCCTCAATTGAACAAATCAAAAATATAGTACGTGAACAAGTGATTCTTTACGGAAGCCGTTATGTTTTCTATGATTATATTTTTATTTCTCCAAAACTGCTTGAAGAATTTCGTGGGCACGGCCTCCGTAACGACGAGCTGCTTTTATTGATGACTACTGCTCTCAAAGACCTAGCGATTGAGCAAAATGTCTGTGTTTTTACCTCAACTCAGGTCAATGCCAAAGCGGATGATAATACCGATATCCGTAATGAAGCTTCCTTGGCTGGTGGTCGCGCGACCATCAATAAAGCAGATAATGGTGTAATTTGCGCGCGACCCACCAAGGATGAAATTGAAATTCTAACCCAAGATGGAGTTCTCGACCAAGGCATCATTCCTGATATGGTAACCGATGTCTTCAAAGTTCGCTCTGGTCGATGGACGCAAGTTAGAATTTGGAGCCAATTCAACGCAGGAACGCTTCGGAAACGAGATTTGTTTGCCACCGACAGATATATGCGCCCCATTCCAGAGCTTACAGAAGACGAAGCGCGCAATACAGTAGATTGGGAACTCTCAGAAGAAGACTTGGAATTTTTGAAAGAAATCAATAAGAAAGGAAAGAACTAGTGGCAATCAATTACAAAGAGATAATTGAAAGTCTTGAACCAGAAGATATTGAAAAGATTTTGGATAAGCTAGACGTTCCATGGATTGATAAAAGAGATTTTTTACTCTGTAAAACAGCTTGCCACAATCTAAACGTAGATGAAGCTTCCTGGAAGCTTTATTATTATAAGAATACACATTTATTCTATTGTTATAGTTCTTGCGGCGCGATGTCAATATTCCAATTCATTGAGCATTGGTATGAGACGCGCGAAATTGTATTTGATTGGTATCAAGATGTTTATAGCTTTATTCAGAGCTATAACCAGTCTTATTTCGCCGAAGAAAAAGAACTAAAAACAAAATATAAAAGTGATAAGGATAGATATGTAGAACAGAAGTCTCGACGCGAACTCCCCGAGTTTTCCCCTAAGGTTCTTGAAACTTTTCAACATTATTATCCTGTTGAATGGCTAGAAGATGGAATTACTGCGCAAGCGATGGATAAATATGGGATACTTTATTCACCCACCCAAAATAAAATTATTATACCTCATTTTGATGTAAATGGAAGATTGGTTGGAATTAGAGGGCGCGCACTTGATGAATGGGAGGTTAAGAATGTGGGCAAGTATATGCCTATTCAAGTTGAAGGAACTTGGTATTCTCATCCTCTTTCATTCAATCTATATGGACTTTTTCAAAACAAAAAGAATATTGAAGAGAGGGGCGTTTGCTATGTGTTTGAGGCAGAAAAAAGCGTTCTTTTGTCTGAGAATTTCTCTACGCCGAACTGTGCCGTCGCCATTTGCGGCAGCCAGTTCAATAAATACCAAATCGACCTTTTGATGCGGTTCGCGCACCCAAGAGAAATTATCCTTTGTTTAGATAATGAAGAAAAAGCAGACAGTACTGAATATTTTGAGAAACTTTGGAAGATTTGTAATAAATATAAAAATTATTGTAAATTTTCTTTTGTTTATGATAGAAGCAATCTGACGAAGAAAAAAGATAGCCCAGTCGATGAAGGAGAGGAAATCTTCCGTCAGTTGGTAAAGGAGAGAGTAAAAGTGTAATGAAATATCGACTAAGAAATCCAGAAATAAAAGAAAATTTCGGAGAAAATCTACTTCGCGCGCGAGGTGTTCAAGACGTCCAAGAATTTTGTCGCCCAGATGAAAGCTGCCTTCAAAGTTGGCGCGATTTAGAGAACATAGAACGAGCTGTAAAAGCAATAGAACTAACAATCAACGACGCACGACCCTACGCGCTCATTGCAGACTGTGACGTCGATGGTGCCACTTCATCTGCCATTATCTATCAATATTTGAAAAGACTAAATCCAGAAAAAGAGATTCAATATTTTATCCACTCTGGAAAACAACACGGTTTTTCTGATTTGATGGAACAACTGGAAGATAAAGATTGGAGTATGATTATCGCGCCGGATAGTGCTACGAATGATGGCGAATATATTGCCAATTTTAGTTGTCCTGTGTTGTGCGCGGACCATCACATCAAAGAAGAGAATACCATCATTCCTCCAAATATGATTCTAGTAAATAATCAAACTTCGCCTAATTATAAAAATAAAGATTTGTGCGGAGCTGGCGTCACTTGGCAACTGTGTCGCGCGCTTGATAATTTCTTCTTGAAAGACTTTGCTTGGGAATATATTGATTTATGTGCTTTGGGCATCGTCGCAGATATGATGTCAATGCTAGAAGTCGAAAACCAATATCTCGTTCAAACCGGTTTCAAGAACATCAAAAATAAAATGTTTAGGACTTTAGTTGAAAAGCAAGACTATTCAATGGGCGGAAAGATTACTCCAATTACAGTCGCTTTTTATATTGTTCCGCTAATCAATGCCATGATTAGAGTCGGTTCAATGGATGAGAAAGAACGTTTATATTTGTCTTTTGTAATGCCAGAAATGATGGTTGATTGCCACAAGCGCGGCGCGAAAGGAACAAAAGAACGGCTGTGCGTGGAAAGCGTTCGTGAATGTGTAAACGCAAAGTCTCACCAAGATAAGATGAAGGAACAAATGGTTGAAAGACTTGAAGCAAAAATTTTCAAGAAAGATCTATTATCAAACCAAGTTCTTTTTATTCGGTTAGAGGATGATGATGTATTTCCGGCAGAGTTAAATGGATTGATTTCGATGTCCTTGGCCTCGAAGTATAAGCGCCCGACCATAGTCGCACGGCTCAATAAAGAAGGATACATTCGAGGTAGTGCGCGAGCACCAGGAAACACGGAATTATCTTCATTCAAAAATTATCTAAATCAAACAAGTCTATTTGAATATACGTTGGGTCGATAATATGGCCCGTAACATCTTTTCCGTTTCATCAGCGGGGTTGTTTTAGAATGGCTAACGAGGAAGCCACAGCACGTAATGGTGGTGGTAATCTCGTGGGAAACTTGACTTAGAATTATTCTTAGATATAGGGAGGTGAATAAAATGATAAAAGCTATTTATAAAATAGAAAATAAAATCAATCATAAAATTTATATTGGGCAAGCAAAAAATCCAAAAGTCAGATGGGGCCAGCATATCAATGGTCATAATGAGAAAAATTGTCCTATTCATAGAGCTTTGAGAAAATATGGAGCAGAAAATTTTACTTTTGAAATTTTGGGCTGGTTTGAAAATTATAATGAAAAAGAACGAGAATATATTATTCTATATAACTCAAAAGTACCAAATGGATATAACGTTCAAGATGGTGGAGAAGAACCTTCAATTATGAGAGCAGGAAATAATCCAAATAGTGCTATTACGCAAGAAATTGCTGATAAGGTTATTCAAGATATGCTAGATTGGAGAATTCCTGCTAAAACGATTATAAAGACGAGGGGAATTACCTCAAATATCTTCCGCCATATCAAAGAGGGCGGCTCTTGGAGAAAAGAAGAATTGATTTATCCACTTCGTCCTTCAGAAAAGGAATTAGATGAATATCGAGCTTTGTATATACAATGGCTTTGCTGTAGTTCTGACATTCCTCTAAATCATATTGGAGCAAAAGTTGGATGGAACAGGTCTTCTGCTAAAATGATAAACCAAGGGAACAATCATTTTGACGAACGGCTCAAATATCCAATTAGAGCAAATAAAGAATATAATAAAAAAATTCTAAGTCAAGAAACCTGTATCGACTATCTCCACTTCGGAGAGTAAAGCAACTATTGATACGTTGCTTGAAATGGATGTTCATAGAAATTCTATGTAAAAAATAGTCAGGCCCTTTAGAAATAGAGGATAACCGCATGATGGCGCTTTTGGTATTAGCATTCTCGACAAAAATTTACCAAAGTTCCATGAAATCGCCAATAGAGAACTTTCAAAAATTGATTTTGGCGAAAATTATTATGATGTAGACTTGGTAATGCGCGCGAACGACCCTAAAATCGGGGAAGCAATTGAAGAGCTTTGTTCGATTGAGCAGGTTTATGGCCCACAAAATGAAGAGCCAGTTATGGTAATTACTAATTTGAATGTGTCACAAAGTGACGTAAAGATTATTGGAAAGAATTTAGATACTTTACGAATTGAGAAGAATGGAATTACTTATGTAAAATTCCGCGCAAAAGATTTGATCGAGGAATTGAAGAATTTTCCCGGAGATATGGATATTACTTTGGTTGGCAAACCAAATCTCAACGAGTGGGGTGGAAAAATAACGCCACAAATTTTCATAACTGATTTGGAAATTGAAGATAGCAGATTTGCTTTTTAGAAGAAGTTGTGATATAATATAGATAAGAAATTGGAAAGGACTTTTTTCTTATGGATTTATCAAATATTACTTCTATTTCAGAGCTTAGACAAATTATTACTGAGTGTGAAAAAAGAATTTCTGAATTAAATCCTTATGGAAATTTAAAAAGTTTATCTAATAAAGCTTTTGGGGAAGAATGGAGCGAGCCATATATTCTTAGTAAAGTTCCAGCCCTGAGAAAAGATAATTCTGCTGGCCACGATATGTTTTCTGAAAAATATGGCAGAGTAGAAGTAAAATCCGCGCGACTTCCATTAAAAACAATTACTTATAACCAATGCCACCCTTATGAGTGTGAGTATTTTCTTTTTGTCAATTATGACACTGAAAAGGGTGGAGAAGAAATATTTTTTATCCCTAGCGGAGATATTATAAATGAACAATTATTTTCTAAAAGTAAGCAACACTCTCGGACCGAAGAAGGATGCTATACTATTTCGGGTTCGACGAAGAAGAATAGACTATCCTTCTCTCATTACCGTTTTATGACTTTTTCTGATTTGAATAAATTTTTAGAGGTATGATATGGGAAAAATAGCAAATGATAAATATTATACTGAAGACAGTATAGCTAAATACTGTGTTGAAAAAACTTTTGAAATTCTTGGCACTGATTGGGTTAGAATTATTGAACCTTCTGCGGGGGCGGGAGCATATTTGAAATATTTACCGGAAGAAACATTAGCCTATGATATTCTTCCAGAAGCGCCGAATATTGTTCAGGCTGATTATCGAGAAGTAAGGCTCCCCTACATGGACAAATCTTTAGTAATTGGCAACCCTCCTTTTGGCAGGGCGAACAAGCTTTCTGTTCAGTTCGTAAAAGTTTCATTAACTCATTCGCCATATATTTCTCTTATCCAACCAATCAGTCAACTAAATCAAAATCGAACAATGAAGGATACAGAGTTACTATATAGCGAAGATTTAGGAACACTGCCTTACAGCGGGAGAAGAGTCCATTGCTGTTTAAACATTTATCATTATTGTAAAAATGGCCATAAGCAAAATTATGATATTCCTGGCATTTTAGAGTGCAGGCATATTTTTCGGACTGGAAAATATAAACATCCGGATGATATATTGAATTATCCTTGGGATTTTCGTGTTGCGGCCTGGGGGACAATTCGTTTACTCAATAAAGATGAAACATGCCCGAATGAAGTAGTCTTCAAGTGCGATAGTGATATAAAAGATTGGTTACAAGAAAAGCTAAAGGAATGTGATTATAAAGAACTTCTTCAATGTGTTGCTTCTCCAAATTTGCCAGCATGGAGATTACGCAAATGGCTAAAAGAGCAATGGGAGGGGAAATAATGATAGGAATTTATAAAATAGACGGCTTCAAAAAAGAACTAGTAGCTTCACTTCCTGGCACACTTCATACCTTAGAGGATATTAAACAATATATTCTATTTGAGGACGAAGGAACTTACGATAGAATTCAAATGGATGAATATTATTATTTGATTAGTGAGTTTCCATGGGAAATTATTGGGGTAATGAGCCTTCATAAAGGTTGGGGATTTTTTGATATAGCTGAGCATGAAGATAGAGCTAGAATAAAGAACGTATTTCCAGATAAAGATTTGTCATATAATTAGTAAATAGAACAGGAGGTAAGAGATGGACGAACGAAAACTAAGTTACCCTGGTTCTCTGCATAATCACCTTGACTGGTCAAATGAGCGTCTCCGTGACTGTATCATCAAGACCGAAGACTTAATCAATTATGCGATTGAACTAGGGCACCAAGTAGTAGCCATTACTGACCATGAAACCGTCTCTGGCGCAGTCCGCGCGGAAAAATATTACCAAAAGATAAAAGAAAAGAATCCAGACTTCAAACTTATTTTAGGAAACGAAATCTATCTCTGCCGTAATGGCCTCAACGCGTCTAACTATAAAGCGGGTCAAGATAAGTATTATCACTTTATTCTCCTGGCAAAAGACGCAATTGGACATCAACAAATTAGAGAACTTTCTACTCGTGCATGGCTTCGTAGTTATATGGCGCGGGGCATGAGACGCGTTCCAACCTATTATAACGATTTATTTGAAATTATTGGCGCTAATCCCGGCCATGTTATTGGTTCGACAGCGTGTTTTCGAGCTGGTACTCAAATTGAAACTAGGCAGGGCTGGAAAAATATTGAAGATATACAGTCAGGCGACCTTGTTATAAATCGTTATGGAGAATGGGAAAAAGTAATTGAGCCGACTAGTAGAAATTATATTGGCGATGGCTACGAAATTATTTTAGGTGGTAATCCTTCACCTATCTATTGTACTGGTAATCATCAATTTTTAGTCATTAGTAATAATAAGAAAACTCCTCGATGGGTCTCAGCTGAAGAACTTATTACTAAAAAGGGTGGGACTAAGCATATGTGCTTACTGCCCTGTTCTTACGACTATAAAAGTAGCCCTTTTATAGAAAAAACTGAATTTTTACACTCTTGGTCTTCTTCGGAATTATCTTATAAGAAATATATTTTACCCGATAGAATAGAAATAACACCTGAGTTGATGCGACTTTTCGGTTTATTTTTAGGAGATGGATGCATCACACTAAAAAAGAATCCAAATATAAAGTTTACTTTCAATGAAAAAGAATTTCCTATTTATTACAATTCTTTTATTTTACCAGCAAGTCAGCAATTAGGTATTGAATGGTCTGTATCTGCACGACCAGATAATCATCGAGTAGATATTTCATGTTCAAGTAGAGAATTTATTGATTTATTTTTCTATTTATTCGGAGATGTAAAAGCTGATACAAAAAAAGTTCCAGAACGCCTTAGAATTTCTGAAGAACTTGATTATGAATTAGTTTTTGGATATTTCTTGGCTGATGGATATTTTCGAATTAGAAAACCTGGTAATCTTGTAAAATATGCTTGCGGAGAATTTGTTAGCGCCTCTATTTCCAAACAATTATCTTATGATATTTATGAAATTCTAAATCAATTACATATCACCTCAGGGATTTCTCTAGCTAAGGTACGTACTGGCAAAGATGGGGTTCATCATCAAAATGCTTGGTATGTGGAGGGTAGTAATAGTATTTTGGGTGTAATAAAAAAATTACAGGCTTATTCACATCAAGAAGTATGTCAAATTTTTTCACAAGCTAAAACTATAAAACAGACTGACTATATTTTCATTGATAATACTTGGTATCGAAAAGTACGAATAAAGTCAAAGACAAAGATTACGATGAATGAAATAGTTTATTGTCTAAATAATACTACACACTCCTTTAAATGTGAAAATGTTATTGTCCATAACTGTCTAGGTGGCTGCCTTCCTACTCAGCTTCTTCATGCGAAAGTTGAACCAGAACTTTTACCAAAAATTTATAACTGGATTAGTCAACTAGATAACCTATTTGGCCATGGTAATTTCTTTTTTGAAATGCAACCCAGTCATAATAAAGACCAAATTTATGTAAACCAGCAACTCCTTGAACTTTCAGAAGAATTAGATATTCCTTATATCATTACGACTGATAGTCACTATCTAAAGAAAGAAGACCGCGCCATCCATAGAGCATATCTAAATGCACAAAATGGTGACCGTGAAGTTGATGACTTTTATGCGTCTACGTATATGATGAATACGAAAGAGCTTGAAAGTTATTTTGGATATTTTTCAAGAGAACAATTAGAAAAAGCTTATAGGAATATTCTTCAGATTAGAGAAGTCTGTGAAGATTATAGCCTGTTAAAGCCACTAAAAATTCCAGAACTAGAATGGTATGAGTATCCTAAAAATGAAGATGAATATCTTTTTTATAGGGAAAAGATTCCACTTCTTGAAACTTTTTATAATTCTAGTTACATCGGTGATAGACAACTCGTTTGGGCAGTCATTGATGGAATAAAAACTCGGCGTGGGCTTCAAACAGATGAGGCCTATAAAGAAATCAATGTTTGTCTTGATGATACTTGGCGTTCCTCTATCAAGAATAATGCCCATTGGTCCGCATATTATCTAAACCTTCAAAAGAATATTGATTTATGTTGGGAAGCTGGTTCTCTCGTCGGCCCTGGCCGTGGTTCTGGCGCAGGATTTGTTCTATTATATGTTCTTGGAATCACTCAAATAAACCCACTTCTTGAAGAAACAAAGGTTTTCCATTGGCGCTTCTTGAACCCTGACCGCGCCTCGGTTGTTGATTGCGACACGGATATTGAAGGGAGTAAGCGCGCGCAAGTTCTTCAAAAATTTCGTGATTTCTACGGTGAAGATAGAGTGTCCAATGTAGCGACATTCAAGACTGAAAAATCCAAGTCCGCAATTTTATCCGCCTGTCTAAAACCCGGAACTGTAGTTAATACTATTTTTGGCCTAAAGGAAATTGAAAAAATTTCTACCGAAGATATGGTAAATACCACAGAAGGACTACAAAGGGTTCTCGTCCCAACTCACCGACAATACAATGGAGAATTATATACTTTTGATACGGCGGGTATAGGACTTCCCTTTAGCGTAACTCACAATCATCGATTGCTAGTATATACTAATCGTAAAAAGAAAGAAAAAAATAAATGTCAAAATTATAAAGAGTGTCAGCTAATTGATAATTATGGTAATGTTCTTGGTACCTTTACTAGTATTAAACAAGCGTCTCAATATTATGCTGATAAATACAATGGTAGTTTTAATTCAATGTATAAGTATAAGGCTGTTAATGGCTATTCTATTATTGAATGTCCTATCATTCAAAATCATCAAGTTCAGTGGTTGACGGCAGAAGATATACATGAAACAGATTTTCTATTATCTCCAATTTATGGTCAGAAAAAAGATACTGAGGATTATATCTTTTTTCCTTACGAAGAACAAAATCCCTATCATAAGTCAGTTATTTATATAAAAGATAAAGTTCGACTAGATGAAGAATTCTGTGAGCTTATTGGCATCTATTTGGCTGAAGGTAATATCAATCATAAGCTTCATGGTATAACTTTTACTATTCATCAAGAAGAAAATTGGCTAAAGGAACGTATTATTTATCTGCTGAAAAATGTTTTTGGAATAGAAAAGAAAAATCTTTGCATTTTACCAAAGCAAGAAAGCCACGGATTATCAATACAAGTGAATTCTACTCCATTAGGACGTTTTTTCAATAGATATTTTCCCGGTAAATGTGATAAAAAGACAGTTGGTATTATTAAAAATTTACCCGCTAAGGTACAACTTTATACTCTATATGGTTGTTATTACGGAGATGGTTATGGCAGGCAACGAAAAAATTATAGTTATGAAGGGAAAATTACCTCGGTATCTTACCAACTCATAACAGACCTATGGCAAATTGCAGCGAATAATGGCTATAACTGTCCTGTTATTACCGAAGATAACCGATCTTCTCAAAAAAAGATTGTTTATAATCTAATGTTCTATGGTAAAACAGCAAAATGTTTATATAATAGTAAATATTTACATTCATTAGATTTAGGTTGGGAATATCAAAAACCGATAGAATATGACGGTAAAAAATATTATCCAATTAAAATCAAAAATATTACCAAAGAGCAGTATAAAGGTGAGGTTTTTTGTTTAGAAACCTCAGCCCACAACTACTTATTAAACAATATAGTATCTCATAACTGTCGCGGCCTCAATATTGAGGTTGATATTGCTTCTTACCTGGCCGGACTAATTCCAGCTGACCGAGGACAATTACGGACTTTGTCACAATGTATGAATGGCGACGAAGAAAAAGACTTTAAGCCAATCAGACAGTTCGTCTATGAAATGACAGAGAATTATCCAGAAGTTTGGGCAGTTGCCTCAAAGATTGAAGGATTGATTTGCGGAGTTGGCATTCATGCAGGTGGGGTCATCTTTGTTGATGAACCATTCACCAATTCCACTGCTTTGATGCGCGCGCCCGATGGAACAATTATTACAGCTTTTGAGCTACACGATTGCGAAGATGTGTCTCTTATCAAGATTGATATGTTATCGATTGAGGCCCTAGATAAAATTCATAACGAATTAGACTTATTGGTAGAATATGGCTATATCAAGCCCGAGGCGACGTTACGAGAAACTTACGAAAAGGCTATCGGAATTTATAATCTTGAGCGCACCGCCCCAGAGATGTGGCAAATGGTTTGGGAGCATAAAATTACAAGTCTTTTCCAGATGGAAAAACAAAGTGGTATCAATGGCATCGCACTAACGCATCCTAAGAGTGTTAGTGAATTGGCTGTTTTGAACTCTGTTATTCGACTTATGGCTCCAGAAAAAGGCGCTGAACAGCCTCTTGATATGTGGGCAAGATATCGCTCCAATATCGTTGAATGGGAGCGAGAGATGCGAGTATATGGTCTAAGCCAGGCCAATATAGATTGGCTAATGTCACATAACGCTATTACCGATGGCATTTGCGAAAGCCAAGAGGGAATGATGCAGCTTCTACAAGAAGAACGACTTGGCGGTAATAATCTAACTTTTGCAGACAAATGTCGCAAGGCTATCTCAAAAAAACAAGGTAAACTTTTTGACGAATGCGAAAAGGCTTATTTTGAAAATGCTCAAGAAAAAAATTGCGATATGAAGCTTGTTCATTATGTTTGGGACGTGCTTTTGAGAGTCCAGCGCGGATACTCGTTTAACTGATACAAGACGAGTATAAATCCTTGAAATTGCGGGGAGTTTCTTAGAGTCTAAATAACTAAACGATATTAGTGATAATATCGTGGCTTCTCAGAAAGAGAGAAGGTACAGTAAAATCATTTAGAATTGGATAATCCGCAGCGAAATTTCTTATTTTAGTGTATTCCTATTCAAACGGGGCTATTTGTTTTTAGGAGGGATATACTATGGGTTATCAAAAATATCAAAAGAAGATGAATTAAAATTAGTTGAAGAATACAAGAATGGCGCGTCAGTTTCAGAACTAATGAGTTGGTACGGTTATAAGACAAAAAAAATCTATAACCGATAAAGTAAAGAAATATTATCCGAACGAATATCAAAATATTATACAACAGGCTCAAGATAATCGTCGAGGATATACTTATTCATTATCTGAAATTAAAAGCCCGTTTGACGCATATCTAATCGGACTAATGCTTACAGATGGATACTTATTAAGTGACCGAGATGGTATAGGATTGGATATGGTAGACGAAGATGTTATTGCTTTCGTAGCTAAAGGAATTGGTACAACTTATAAAGCCTATCCTCAAGCTGGAAAGCAAACAAGATACAGGGTATTGATAAATAGACCGGGCGTTCAGGCCGAAGTTGCGCGTTATGGTTTAATAAAAATAAACATATGTTATACCAGCACCACAACTTTATGAGCAAGAAATACAATATTTACCTTATATCATTCGTGGTATAATAGATGGTGATGGTTGTGTTAGCAAAACCTCTTATGGCGGCGCTCAATTTTATATAGTTTCTGCATCCATTGACTTTATTAAAAGGATTGAAAAAGTTTTAACAGTAAATTTTTTTATGGAAGATTTACATACAAGAAAAACCGAAGAAATTTATATAGAATTGAAACGGCTAATCAATTCAATATTCTAAAATTAATTGCTATAGTTTATAATAAACCTTTTGGTATGAATAGAAAATACACCGAAATAAGAAAAACGTTCAGAGACTATAATAAGGACTTTTTCATTAGAAACAATGAAATTGATGGTATAGTCCAGACCGCAACAGAGTAATCTGGTATAGGAAACTATATGCGGTAGGTTGTCGTGCGCACACTCTTTCATATTCTCTTGTAGCCCTACAAGAAATGAATTTAGCTTATCGCTTTCCAATTATATTTTGGAATTGCGCTTGTCTAATTAGTGATAGTGGCGGCAACGAGCAACAAGATGATGATGAAAGTGAAGAAACTATTACCATAGAAGAATATATCGATTGTGTAGAAGAATTCGGCAATGACAACGACGAAGAAGATGAAGAGGACGAGGATGAGACTAATAAAACTTCAACAGCTAAAAAGAAGAAAAAAGTAAAAGTAAGTAACTACGGTAAAATTGCCGCGGCGCTTGGAAAAATGCAATCTGCGGGAATTACGGTAGTCCCACCAGATATAAACAAATCTACTTTTACCTTCTCTCCTGATGTTGAAAACTCAGTTATTCGATTTGGCATGAACGGTATTACAAAAGTTGGTCAAGATATCGTAAAACAAATAATCGAAAATCGTCCTTACACCTCAATCCCCGACTTCCTCTCCAAAGTAAAAATCAATAAACCTCAAATGGTAAACCTCATAAAGTGCGGGGCTTTTGATAGCTTCGGCCCGCGCGAACAGGTAATGCACGAATACGTCAACATAATTAGTGACGCGAAGAAGCGCATTACTCTCCAAAATATGAAGATGCTGATTGATTTTGGACTTATTCCAAACGAATATAATTTTGTTTGTCGTGTCTTCAACTTCAACAAGTATCTAAAAACATTCAAAGTTGATGATTTATTTCTTTTGGATAATATCGCAATGGCCTTTTTTGATAAGAACTTTTCAATTGATAAGTTGATTGAGGACGTTCGCGCGGAAAGTGGTTTTGCGATAAAGCAAACAGTATGGAAGAAGATCTATGATGGAGTAATGGATAAGGTTCGCCCTTACGTAAAAGCCCATAATCAAGAACTTCTTGAAGCAGTAAATAAGCGATTGACCGAAGATGTTTGGAATAAGTATTGTCTCGGCAATAATAGTAAATGGGAGATGGATAGCGTTTCTTGTTATTTCCATGAGCACGAACTCGCGCGCGTCAATAACACTTATTATGGCTTCTCAAATTTCTTTGAGTTGCCAGAAGAGCCAGAAATTGAACGTGTTTTTGAAATCAAAGGTAAACGCGTTCCAATCTTCAAAATTCATCGTATCTATGGAACGGTTCTCGACCGCGATAAGATGAAGAAACTGGTGACGCTTTTGACCCCAGAAGGCGTTGTGACTGTAAAGATTTTTGGTGAAGTTTTTAATATCTATGACCGCCAAATTTCTGAAAAAGGTGCGGATGATAAAAAACACGTAATTGAGAAATCAATGTTCGCGCGCGGAAATAAAATTGTAGTATGCGGCATCCGCGATGGTGATAGTTTCCGCGCGAAGAAATACAAAGCAACACCTTATCATCTTTGTGAACTAATTGAAGAAGTTTATCCAGACGGTAAAATAAAAATGCGTCCAAGATTGGAGTTAGACGAATGATAGTTGGAATTCATGATTATGATTTTTTTCATTATTGGAATGTGATGCCTAATCTTGAGTGCGCGAAGCTCCTTGCTTATTACAAAAAGAAAAGAGACATAACGCTTTTGGCTCCTATTTTGGAGCCAGAGCGCTATAATTCTTTTTTTGTAAGAAAAGATTATGAAGATAAGTTATATCCAAAGGAACTTTTCTTGCCTAATGTAGAATATGGTGGCCGCGCTGTATCATCAAAAAACTATATTCCTTTTTCAAAAGAAATTGAGAGCGTCATTCCAGACTTCTCTCCATATGAAAAGTATAAAGATTACTTTGGAGCAGATGAGGCTACTTTTAAGAGGATTTTACGCGCAGGACATGGACGTCTTTCGCGTGAAGGCCATGGTATTGATAGCTTTGTGGAAAAGCAACTCAAAGCGCAGATTCTTCCAAAAACATCAGGTATTATTCTTCATGATTATAACCTTGGACAAGTTGAAGGAGCTGTTAGTTTCCTGAAAGAGTTATCTAATTCTCGTTTTGGTGTAAATAATCCTGAAAAAATTCACGTGCTGCCAATTGGGATGAAATTTCCGCCAATTGTAAGCACAAAAGAAAAACTCTATGAATGGCTTAGTCTTCCGCCTCTTTCAGGTATTTTCCAAGTTCAATATGAAGGCCTGATGCCTGATAAAATGGTAAAAGAACTATGTGATGATATCCCTGCTAGAACTGCACGGAAGATTATATACAATCCGTTCTCCACAATATCTTGTGATGAACAAATCCTAGAAACACTACCTATTGTATACAGACAGTGTTTATACTTATCTACTCATAAGATAAATTTTCTACTTACTCTTGGTAGAGAATCTCCATTTTCACAAGAGTTAGAAAACCTTTTTCGACTTTGGAATGAATTTTTTCAAAAAAGCCAAGATAGAAAACTGACCACATTATATTATTACCTAAGAGCAAAATCTCAGTATAATTCTGGTCCAATTTTTACAGAGAAATCTCTCTCTCCAAAAACTTCCCTTGAAGAAAATCGGAAAAGCTTTATATATATTCGTGAAAAGAGTTATGAACTTTTCAAGATGTTCTACGAGACAATCTCTGTCCACTATGAAAAGGAGATGTTTATAAATGACTAATTTAGAAATAAAACAAAAAATAGATGAAAATAATAGTATTATTGAACAGTTAGTAACACCAAATAAATTCACTCTAAATAATACTGTTGCTAAATTATTAGAAGAAAATAAAAAACTTCAAGCACAATGTCAGCACAATTTTATAAATGGCTATTGTGAATATTGTTACACGGAGGAAAAAGAATGACCGTAAAGGATTGGCTTGGAGAAAATAATCAACTTGCGCAAGACATCTGGCAACGTAAATATCGACACAATGATGAAAGTTTTGAAGAATGGCTAGATAGAGTAAGTGCAGGAGATAATGAATTACGAAAACTAATTATCGAGAAAAAATTCTTGATGGGCGGGCGTACTTTAGCCAATAGAGGCCTAGATAATACTGGCAGTTTATTCAATTGTTATTCAAGAGGTTATGTTGAAGACGACTATTATGATATTATGGATGCCGCAAAAGACATTGGCATTACTTTCAAAGCACAAGGCGGCCAAGGAATTTCTCTTACAAAATTACGCCCAAAGGGAACTCCAATAAAAACTGAATACTATTCTGATGGAATTGTTCCTTTTATGAAAATTTTCAATGAAGTCACAGCGGGAACTTCACAAGGAGGCGCGCGCAAGGGTGCGCTAATGCTTTCTATTGACGCACGGCATAAAGAAGCAGAGACTTTTATAAAAATAAAGTCAAAAGAAGGGGAAATTGAAAAAGCCAATTTGTCTCTTGAACTTGATGACGAATTTATGCGAGCTGTTGAGAAATATTATGACACTGGAGAGGTTGTAACGCTGCACGAAAAGCGAAACTACTCTGGGCATGAAATAGAATATGATGTTACACCTATTGAAATTTTCAAAATGCTAGTTGATAATTGCTATGATTGGGCTGACCCAGCTTGTCTTTTCATCAATAGATTTAGAAATTATAATTTGATGCAATTTGATAAAGACTACGAGATTGAAACTTGTAATCCCTGTGGCGAGCAGCCTCTTCCAAAGCACGGTGCCTGCTGTCTATCTTCTCTGAATCTTTCTGAATTTATTGTGAATCCATATACTCTGCAAGCTCATCTAAATACAGCAGATTTATTATCGGCAATTGACGTCGGAATTAGAACTCTTGATAAACTTATTGATGAAAATTATAATAGACATCCATTACAACAACAAAGAGAAATGTCCTATAATTATAGAAACATTGGTTTAGGTATTTTTGGTTATGCTACTGCTCTTATGAAATTAGGATTTAAGTATGGCTCACCGGAGGCTATTGAATTTACAGATGATGTCTTCTCTCTTATCTTTAGACGCGCTGTTTTAGCAAGCAATAAGTTAGCAAAGGAATTTGGGCCGTATCCAAAATATAAGGAAGAAATTTTTGATAGCGACATTATAAAACTACATTTTACTCCAGATGAAATAACTGGACTAAAAGAATACGGGCTAAGAAATTGTAGTTTAGTTTCAGTTGCTCCAACCGGTTCACTAGCTACTTTACTAGGAGAAAGCGGAGGCTGCGAACCGGAATTTGCGCTAAAATATACAAGAAGAACGGTAGGTATGACAGATGGGGAAGATACCTATTATGATGTTTATTGTAAGGCAGCATGCGAGTATATGGAAATAAACAATACAAAAGAGCTACCAAATTATTTTGTCGGTTCAGCTGATATTTCTTGGCAAAGTAGAGTTCTAACACAAGCAGCGATGCAAAAACACGTTGACACAGCAATTAGCTCTACAGTAAATATGCCGAATTCTGCAACCAAAGATGATATTGCACATATGTACCTACTTGCTTGGTCATCTGGTTGTAAAGGTATTACCATGTTTAGGGATGGTTGTAAGCGTCTCGGCATCTTGACTACCGAAAACAAAAAAGAAGAGACTTCTCATAAGGAATTGAAGCGCGGAGAAGTTATGAAATGCGCGGATGATTTGATTGGTAAAAAAAGAAAGATAATCAATGGCTGCGGCTCAACTCATGTTCTTGGGTTCTTTGAACCAGTTTATGGTGATTTAGTTGAAGTGTTCTTTACAAAAGGTAGTTTGGGGGGATGCTCCAATTATATGGTCGGATTGTCTCGAATGGTTTCTCTTGCCTGTAGAGCTGGAGTTAGCATAAATGATATCCAAGACCAGCTCAATTCAACTGGTGCTTGTCCTAGTTATGCTATTAGGACAGCCACAAAGCATGATACATCTAAGGGCGCGTGTTGCCCAATGGCAATAGGCAATGCACTGATGGATATGTGGAAAGAAGTTCAAGAAGAATTGGGATATTTAGAGGAACCAAAGAAAAAGAAATCACAAAAGTTCGGAGAGCGTTGTCCAGAGTGCGGCGCGGTTTTGGAGCATAGCGGCGGTTGCGATATCTGTAAGGAATGCGGTTACTCTCACTGTAACTAAAGAGGAATAATATGGAAAGTAAAGAAATAAATGAAGTCACCACGACAAAAGAAAAGATTACAAAACTTTCAGAAAGTTTGCTTCTCTATCCAACTGACTATCCGATAAAATTTTCCTATGTCATAATGCGTCTTTTCCCTAGTGTCTGGACTAACGTCCAAAAGGCATTGAAAGATGCATATACAAATGGCTATCTACAAGCAAAACAAGAATTTGAAAAAAACTAAAATTTTGGTATAATATTTTTATAAAGAGTAAAGGGGATTAGTTTGATGACGCACAAAGAGGAACGCTTTTTCAATATCGCGCGTGAAGTCAGTTATTTATCTGATTTCAAGCAGACAAAGGTCGGCGCGGTTGTTGTTAGTGGCAATAGGATTCTTTCTTCTGCTTGTAATAGTCAGAAAACTCGTCCTCTTCAGCACCGTTATAATATTTATCGAAATTTTGATGACTACGAGAATTCAATCGCGCGAGAACACGCAGAGGTCGCTGCACTTTCTCCTCTTATTGGAAAAGATATTGAATGGGATAAAGTCAATATCTATGTTTATAGAGAACACAAAAATGGAGAAAGAGGCTGTAGCAGACCCTGCGCGGCGTGCGCGCGACTGATACGAGATTTGGGAATAAAGACGGTCTATTACTTGAACGAAGATGGAAACTATGTGAAGGAGAAAATTATCTAATGCGAGTTGAAAATGTAAAGGTTTATGACTTAGAAGAAAGTCTTCATGCTTCTGGGTATCCAATGAGGACCTCAACTGAGTGGGAAGAAACAGAGGAAGCCACCATGAAACGAGCAAAAGGGCTATCTCGCGCAGCGGATTGGGTTGGTGCGCATGACCAGTTTCTTACGGGTATTCTCGTGAGTTTTGACTTACGCTTTTCTAATAAAGCGTGGATTGAGGCAGAACGTTATCGGTTTTTAGATTTTGTCAGCTTAAATTTGGGCGTATAATATAGTAATATATTATATTATAACTGTGTGAACTTTTAATAAAAGGTGTCAGTTTATCTGGCTAACGGTTCAGAAGTAAGCAATTACATTATGAGTAAGGGAATCTAAGTCCTATAGAGGATATGATAATACCGTGCTAAGCTTCTTTCATGAGAATAAATTTATAAGGAGGTGAAAAAATGGATTTTGACATAATTGACCGTCTGAAGAAAAATAATAAAATTTATTATGTAATAAAATGCCGGATTTGTGGTCATATAAAAGAAATAGATAAATATAATTATGAAACGAGTCTGAAAAAGAAAAAGGGATTACTTCATAACGGGATGAATTGTAAAGATAATTATTATAATTCTTTTATTGGCCAAGAAATTGGTGACTATGTAGTTGACTCAAGGGATAGTTTCTCTTATAATCTGCATTGTAAGCGATGCGGAACAAAGGAAAAACTTCTATTGCGGTCTTTACAGATTGCTGATTGTCACAGTCATGCGCATGTAATTCGTTGTTTGAAAAATCTTCCAGATTCAGAAATTAAGTCAGTGATAGCTGAGCGTTTTCAAAATATCAAACAACGATGTGGAAATCCGATGAATAATAACTATTCACATTATGGAGCAAGACAAATAACTTGCGACTATGAATTTGCAATAGATTTATATTATGATTTCCATGAAGAGATAGAAGCCCATGCAAAAATATATGGTCTTAGAAATTCTACTTTTGATAGAATAGATGTAAATAAAGGCTATACAAAAGATAATCTAAGAATAACCACTCAAAGCGTTCAAAGCACAAACACCACAAGAAAAAAATTATTTATTCTTGAAAAAGGCAATGAAAGAGTTTTATGCGATAATGCTATGGAATTTGGCCGACAATATAACGTAAATGGTCGTGGTGTTGGCAATGTCGTCCGAGGTACTTCTAAGACGGCAGGTGGCTGGCATCTTTACAAGCTTTGTAACCTAGAAGATAATATTGATAAAATCATGAAAGAAGAAAGTGTAACGACTAAATTGATTACAACGTAATCAGAGAGGGGATGATGAAATTTCACCCCGTAGCGCACAGCATCCTTTTGAGGATGAAGAGATAGTCTACTCCCCTAATAAATATCGGGAAACCGAGGGTATTCAAGACAGAAAGTACAATGCATCGTATTACAAAATTTGACCTAAAGAAACAATGTAATCGTTATGTTGATCCGTGTATTATTGATATTGTTCAGAAGAAGATTGATGAGTATAATCGACTTCAAAAGCTAGAAGGTAAAAATACCTCAAGAGAAAATCAGATGAAAGAACTCTATCTCAAAATTCTCTATAATATTCCTCCTGGTTTCGAGCTTACTGCGCGGCTTACTACAAACTATCGTTGTTTGAAAAACATCTGGCGTCAGCGAAAGAATCATCGCCTCCCAGAGTGGAGAGAGTTTTGTGACTGGATTGAGACACTCCCCTATGCGAAAGAACTAATTTGCTATAAAAAAGGAGAATAGCTATGACCTTATATAAAAAGACAGAAGAACTAATTACTCTTAGCGAGAATGAAGCAAAAGAGACTATTGAAACATATCGTCAGAAGGCACGAGAGGAAGGTTTTCAAATTACCTCTGCGGGCTACACTTATAAAACAAAGAAAGCAAAGGGACAGATTGTTGATGAGGTGTATCTTGTTAAAATTCAAATGACATATTGCTCTCTATGGGGTGAAGAAGCTGAATGATTGAAGTAGTAAAAGAAAATAGCATAGAACAAAATTCTAAAGGAATAATCGAAGAAATACGTGAAGTACTTTCTCAACTTGATAATCTTGGTGAAAATTCTATTGACGCTATTGCCCTATTACTTACAATGGATGACGCTCAGTTTGAATTGGTATCTCCTGGTATTTTAGACAGTTTCTTGCGCAGTCTCAACACCGCAAATGTTCGTCTAATGCTCGCGCAGTCTATCAATGCTGCGGGCACTACAGCAGAAAGTGTTCAGGATGAATTTCTTCAATTGGTGAATGAGATTGACGCAATTACTGAACTAACTGCGCCAAAGAGAGATTTTCTCAAAAAGCTCTTGCGCGGCATTAATACCGCTATTAGTGAAACAGAGGGTATTGCAAAGCGCTATATTCAAATCCCATTTGTAAAGTGTCACCCCGATGCGCGAATGCCTGAATACGCACATCCAGACGATAGTGGAATGGATGTTTTCGCTCTTGATGACTACATAATTCATCCGGGCGAAACAAAGCTTATTCCTACTGGTATCAAGATGGCAGTTCCAAACGGATATGAAATTCAGATTCGTCCAAAGAGCGGTCGCGCCCTCAAGACGAAGATGAGAATTGCCAACACTCCGGCGACTATCGATGCTGGATTTAGAGGGGAACTCCAAGTAATCATGGAAAATATCGAGCCGCCTATTAAGGACATCACTTATGACTTTGATGATAAAGGCCGTCCAGTTATCACTTCAATTCTTAGAGGCAGCGATATGGTAATTGGAAAAGGCGAAAAATTCGCGCAACTTGTCCTAATGGAAGTCCCCAAGGCAGTCCTCTTCCAAGTCGAAAATCTTGATGATACAGAAAGGGGTAGCGGAGGTTTTGGTTCCACTAATCTAAAGTAAATAGCGGAAGTGAGCGAATGGCTAAGATACAACTAGACGACATAAAAGCCGAAATTGAAAAAGACGGCTGGAAGCTCATTTCTACAGAATATAAAAATCTTGATACCATAATGGAGTTTACTTGCACAGAGGGACATCAGGTGTTCGCGCCATGGAAGAAAATTCGTACACGGCGCGAGTGCCCTCTTTGTAAAGATAATCCCTATAAAGAAATAAAATTAGAAGTGATTCCAAAGAAAAAAGGAAGTTTTCGTGTTCTTGGACTTGACCAAGCTACGAAGCGTAGTGGCTTTTCAATCTTTGAAGATAAAAAACTAATAAAGTATGGATATTTTGACGCGCCCGAAGACACTGATGAAATCGCGCGAGACCATCGCATAAAAGAATGGATGATGTCAATTATTTCAACTTTTGAAATTGATTTTGTTGGTATTGAGGGAATTCAATATGAGCAGAACTATGGTGTTACAACGTTCCAAACATTGGCGCGTCTTCAAGGAATTTTGATGGAAACTTGCTTCGCGCGAGATGTTCCATTCGAAGTTTGTCCCACAAATACATGGCGCGCGCACTGTGGAGTAAAAGGGCGTTCAAGAAGCGACCGAAAAGCCTCTATGAAAAACCTTGTAAAACAATGGTATGACGTGAGTGTAAATGATGACTGCGCAGATGCCATTGGAATTGGTAAATTTGTTTCGGACAGAAATTTTCCTAAAAAAGAAATTGTTCAATGGGAATGAGAAAAGAGAGGAGCCTAAGCTCCTCTCCTCTTTTAGTATAATTTGATTTTCTTTTGTCAATTTTGGTGCCATTTGGCGAAAGCGTTGCGGGTCGAGAGGTGGATTTTGAATTTGAGGTTGTTGTTGTTTTTGACCCATTTGCATCATCATTTGTAATGGATTAAAGTTCATTACTTAGTTTTCCTCCTTTTAGCTGCTTTTTTAGTTCAGCCACTTCTTTTTCAAGTGCCACCACCCGTTCATCAGAGGACTGATTAGGACGAGTTTCACATGGCGTCAAAGTGTAGGCTAGAAGCGTTGGCGCACCATTTTGCATCGATTTCAAGAACATCAAAGATTCACTAGGGCACAAAGCAACAGAAATTCCTCCTCCGACCGGAATATTAGCGATTTCCATAGAATTATTTATCATATAAACATTACCTTGTGGTTGCGGAAAGAATTGAATTGCTTGATATGAATTTGTTTGATAAGGATTATATCCAGCCATTTCTTTTCCTCCTTTACTCTTTCTATATATAAGAGACCGCATTTGCTGACGAATAAAATAAGAAGACCAAGCTTGTAAGAAGTTTAGTAAAACATCACAAGTTTGGTCTTCTCTTTTTTATGTGTTACTCTTGAATAAAGGGTAAGATTGCTCTAAGACTTTCGGTGGAAAGATTTACCTCGCCGAAATCATCAAGAATAAAAGTAATATTTGGCATTTCAATTTCAAGAGTATTCAATTGATGAATCTCATTTTGGCATTCAGGCATCTTTTCTGGGAGAACTTTGATATAACTCCCGTCCTCTGCATATACCGGATTTCCCTTATCATCCTTGACAGAAAAAAGCATGATAATCTCTTGCATTTTCTTCTTATAAAAACTTACTTCTTTATCGGCTGCCGCGAAAAGCTTTGCTAATTTATAAGATGTTCTGATTGGCAAACAAAGCTTTTCAAAAGTGGGCTGTTCAGTGTTCAGCGCAAGAACTTGTCCCATCGTAATATTCATTCTATCAACTCCTTTATTTTATTATATCAAAAAAACAAAAGAATTTCAAATTACCAACTTCCACCATCAATAACGAAATTGTCAAGAGAAAGAGTCTCTAAATCAATAGTAGCCGACCCGTTCGCGCTCAAGAAATAGACCAATTTTTTGCCAGTTGAGGCACCAATAACAATTGCCCCGTCGGCATAGTCTGTTGGTTCAACAACATTTACTCCAAGTTGGTTTCTTCTAATCGCAAAAGTGGGAGTAACATTGTAAACCAAACTACTATTGGAATAAGAAATTTTTCTAGTAGTAATAGAGAGTCCAGAAGGATAATCTGTGGTTACAAGGGTCGTCATTTTTGCGCGAACGTACTCAAAATTTCCTGATAAAGTATAACTAACGGAAGATGAAGAGCCAGTGTAGAATGAACTCCAAGTCAAACTATGCGGAACCCAGGCAATCTGCGCGGAAGTGTCTTGGAGCGCGCCAGCAGAGTGTTGAATTACAACAGTCCCATCAGTCAAAGAAGATTGTTCAAGACCTAAATCATTTATTTTATAATTGAAACTAATTTTCTGAGAAGCATAAGAAATATCAGAAAGAGATAAATCCATTGGAGTATGTTTTGCGCGCGAGAATGGTCCAACAATTGAGCTGGTTACTTCATTGTTATATCCATCATTTATACGAATTCTGAACCAGCAATTATTACTATCTGTTATTTCTTTTACAATAGTTTGACCTATTCCCTCTGAACTAATCGTAATTGGAGTATTATAAGATGGTATTCCAACCTTAGAACAACTCCCTTTCGAGAATACCGTCCACGGGCCAGAAGCGGCTGTTCTTGAAATATCAACAAAGAAATTTATTTGAGAACCATTATATGCTTTTATAACAGGAGAAAAACAAAGGATAAGCGTTTCTCTTATTGGATTATTTCCCAACGAATAATTAGTATTATTATAGCGATATTTTACATTCTCTTTTTCAAAAGTGATGGTCGGCGCGGCATTGAAATTTATTCCAACAAGTGCCGTTCCAGTAAAAACAAACTCTCTGCCATAAAGATTTGTAATTTTTATTACTGGGTTCATAGAATAAATACCATTTTTATTTTGGAAAGAAGAGAATACTTGTGGGATAGCACTTTTTGGTAAAATAATCCGCACCAAGTCCTCACTAGCGTTGGCTTGTACTGTAAAACTGGTTATTTCATAAAGAGTTCCATCATAGCTAAAATAGGGAGTTACACTTGAAGCCAGAGAACTAATTGACCAGTCTGCCATTGTTTCTCCGTCAGCATAAAATTTAGTAAAGCTAAAAGTAAAAGTGTCGCTTGTTTCACCAGTAAAAACATCAAGTTGAGTTGCAGAAGTCAAAATTGGCAAAATCGAATTTATAGTTTTAGCCTCGGTTTTTGAAATAGTAGTGACAGAACTATCTTGGTGGCGCGCGTCATATAGAGAAGCTTGTAGGTTGTAGGTCCCAGTGGGGATTGTATCGGGGAAAGTGGCATCATAGCAAAGATATTGATTACCGGCATCTTTCCCAACTTGAGTATCAATAATTTCAAGAGAATTGCCCGATAAGAAGAAACGAGTCTTGTCTCCTTCAAAAGTGCTGTCATAGGAATAGCAGAAACGAATTTTGTTCCAGAACTCATTTTCATTAGTTCCAGAAATATTAGAAAAAGCAAATTGATTATAGGTTTTTTGAAGAACTGGATACGGCGCGATTGATAGCTTTTTACTCTGCGCAGTATCAATAAAGGCTTCCGCAGAATTCTCTACGCCATCATTATAGATTAGATAGATACCATAACTTACACCATATGGGAGGTAATCAAGAACTGATACCTCTTTGTTTTCAATAGAACCGCCATCAATCTCTTGAATGACAATCTTCTTATCATAGGAAGAAGGGGAAGATGAATAGTCTTGATATTTTATACCAACAGTAAAACGTCCGTCGGTTTTTGAAGATGTTGCGCTAATCTTTACTTTTGTCGCATATAATGAAGTAGTTGAAAAGTTTGGATTTTTTGTAGTAGCAGTTTCCGAAACTGTTAAAGTCACGTTAGAAATTATCGCTTTTGTATTTTTTGAAATTGTACAAGTAAAGCCATCACTATATTCCAAGCCATCAAAAGTGTAAAAAGTATAAGTCTGCGCGGTCGCTGTAAGTAAGAAAGACGTTGAGGATAGATACTGATTCTTTGTAGAAGACCCTGGCGCAGAATAATATAAACTAACTTCTTGTGAAGCGTCGTTGGAGTTACCAGCAATAATTTCTGGGTGACAGGTCTGATAGGAAGAGCCGTAAAAAAGAGTAGAAGGACCAGTCGGCGGGCTGGGCTTTTTATTCACTGTTAGAGTTGTAGAACAGATAGCTAAGCCAGAATTACTACCCAACGAACCTATTGCTTGAACTGCCGTTCTAATTATTTGGCCTCTTTGAGAAGTTGAAATTGGAAGGGTGAAAGTTCGTTTGATAGCGCCGTCGGTTTCTCTTGTCAAATCTGTCGTTGTAAAAACTTTTGTATAATTTGTTTCCGTAGGATTAGCCCCATTTGAACTAATAAGAAAATATATCTTATAAGAAGAAACTGTATTACCGCCGTTTCCGTCAGATGCTGGCCACCACGCTACGGTCATGTCCGTAGAAGCTGGTGGAACAATAGCTCCTTTATCAAAATATGGTGTCCTAACGTATCCGCCCGATGGCGCGCCAACTGCTGTGGTACAAGCAGGAAAACTAATAGTCCCATTGACAGAAAGTGAAGCGGGAGTGTATGTTGAAGAAACTCCACTTACCCACTGAGCGCTTGCTGAATAGCTAGTCTTTGAGCCATCCACTGTAACCGTTGTGGAACCCAGGGTATTCCATCCTACAGAAGTCCAACTGAAGGTTTTATAAACTTTATTGCCCGCCAACAAATAATAAGCCGAATTGGCTGTATTATTATAGGAGGGAGAGGTTCCGTTATAAACTTTTAGAGTTAGAGTAATAGTGGTAGCTGTGCCTTGAGTGTATGACCACTCAAGGCGCGCATACCAGCCTCTACTCGTTTTTGTGCCATCAAAATAACCAGTAGTAGCCATTTATTTATCTCCTTTATCCCGCAATCGCATAACCCGCAATTGCAACGTCAACAATATTAGAACTCACATCGACGTTCTCATTAGTATAAACATAAACATCGTAGCCCTTAGCCACCTTTTGATAAGAAACATAGACGGTATTTATGTCTCCCATGAGTACGTCATCGCGCAATACTGTTTTTTTATCAAAAACTGCCTCTTCATTATTGAAAGAAGCAATTCTCTCTCCTATCGTAAAATCAATTTGTTCCTTATCCCCAGTAGAGAACTCTATTTTTGAAACAATTTTATCGTTGCCTTGATCGATAGGAATACCTTTATAGATGGCGGTTCCTGTTATTGTAAGGGAAGCATTATCACTTCTAGTTATAAATTTATCCATAAGAGAAAGTGCACCAGTAAATTGGACACCGTCCTCAAAAGAGATAAATTCATTTTCTTCTCTTAGAAAACCATCCGCGCTTATCCTAAATGTTTCTTGCCCGCCATTTTCTTTGTTGCTTTCATCAAAGTTTTTCTTGAAAATAATTCCTGCGGAAGTATCGTATACGGTAAGAGCAGAGACACCATCAGCGTCCTGAGTACCACCATGAAGTCGCGCGGCATAAATATCAGCGCCTTGAATGGTAGAATTTGTAAGGATCGACCCCTCGAATACACCTTGACGCGCAAACAAATTACCATTATCAGTTACAAAGAAAGGAGCATTCCGAATAGAACTTTCATCAAAATCACTCGCGCCAGCCCAAATAACAATCTTACCTTGAGACGTAAAACGTGCCTTATCAGATAATACGCCACTCAAAGTATTGATGCCAGCATAGGTATCTGCGCCAGTTTTTGTTGTCAGAGTACCTTTTAGGAAGACATTTTCGCCGTAAAGACCAAAACCGGAAACGTTTTGAATTCCCAGAGAAGACAAATTACCCAAGAAAAGGCTTGGCGCGCCATATTCCAGACCTTTGCCATCTGCTTTTAACTCTGGTTCAAGGAAAGAAAAGCCGCTTCTAAATAGATGACTATCTGTACCAAGTCCAACGGGATTGGGGTTGACACCAATTAGTAATTCATCAGAAAGAGAAATAGCCTTTCCATCAGACCAGATAGCAGAAGCCAATTTAGTAATAGCCTCCGCTCCGTCCACCGCATCCGCCAAGGTTATCTCCAACCCATCTTTTGCGACAATATAAGTTTCAATAGAGAAATTTCGTTCTCCAATAAACGTAATACTTACAAAATCTCCAACTTGGAAGAAGCTGTTCTCTTCATCAAGTGCAAAAATATTTCCCTCACCAAGGCCATGGCTAGTTGGCTTGAAAATCATCAAACCGCCAACAGTTTGAATTGAGGAGGTCTTGAAAATTACGTTTTCAATTGTACCGCCCTGCGCGATGACATTGCCAAATCGGGCTTCGTCTGGCGTAATTCCCCAGTTCTTTCCATTGATTGTTGACTCAATTCCATTGAAAGTCAAAGAACCAAGAGTTAGAATTCCAGTATCTGTCAAAGAAATAATAGTTCTATCACTATCTTTGACTTCAATAAACTTATTATCATGAATATCAGGGTTCTGAAGATAAGCATTACCAAGCTTGATGTAATCCTTAATGACCGCGCCGACACCTAATTCAATGTCGCGCGCGATGATTTTCCCTTCTGTACCTTTTAGAACTATATTTGGAGAACCATTTTCATCTTGGCCGAGAGAATATAGAAGGTTTTCTTCAATAACAAATCCACCAATGACACCAGTTGGCGCGCGAAGTTCTCCACTAAAATATCCGCCAGCGCCTTCTAAGTCACCAGTAATTTTTAGATTACCTTCGTCGTCAACATAGAGAAGCTTTTCAATAGTCCCATCTACGCCAGTTTTTGTAATCTCAAAACCACCATTTCCTACGGTTAGACCCTCATTGGTGATTTGAATGGAACCAATTGTACCGCCAGTCGCATTTATAATACCAGTAAAGGAGCCATCGGTAGCATTAATAACGCCACTAAAGAAACCATCGGTAGCATTTATGACACCAGTAAAGTTGCCATTGAGCGCGCGAACTGATCCATCCTCATAAACAATAAATGCTTCATTGGCATTTATAACCTGCGCAAGACCACTATCATCTCTTTCTCCGAGCTTGCCAATAGCTACTTTTAATCCATCATCTGTTGTTTCTATATTCAAGCTATCTTTGAGCCAAAGAGTCCCGTCACTATTTGTCTCCATGACTGTCGCGCCAGTGGCATCACTTATTCTAATACCAAAGACATAAGGATTTTCGGTTGTCCCAATTCCAGACAGCTTGCCAATACGAATACGATCGTTCGTACCATCACTTATATTGATGTCTTTCTCTGAGGAAATTTCAACAAGGCCAGCGCCATATTTGTTCTTAAGGAAAAAACCTTTCCAAGTCAAACCAAATGACGCATCGCCCCAAATTTGGTCTTCACTTGAAGGTTTATACTCACCAGAAGCGTCTTGGATTGTGATGTCTTTTACGCCATAAATGCCATACTGATCATATCGAACAAATTGGTTTGAAGTATACCCAAGCAAAACTCCGTTATCTGAAACATTCTTTTTATAAGCTGTAATACCGTAACTATCCCAGCGGAAAGAGGGGTTGATACCATCAAGTATTGTAATATTTTCAGTATTTATTGCCCCTGCAGTCAAGTATTGAGTAGCAATACCTTCGCCACGAATAGCATTTTTCCAAGTCGAACCACCATCAGTTGTAATGAAAAGGCCACCAGCAGTAATTTTTGTTTGATTAGATGGATTACTTGCGTCAATAACTGTCAAACCGGTAGCGTCTTTGACTATTGTATTGTTTTGAGAACTAAAAACTAACTGTTCATTGCGCGCGATACTTGATTGAAGTGTTTCATTATTTATTACACCTGTTCCTTCAATTACATCGGAAGCTCGCTGATATTCGCCTGTTGAATATTGAAGGGATTGTGTTGTAGCTGTAATTCGTTGAAACAAGTCTTCAAACTGAGTTTTGTAGTTTTGGACTTTGAAACTATCTTTTTCAGGGCTATCGAAATTAGAGATAATTTCACTAATTAGAACTTTCTCACGATAGGGACTTCTTACTTTTCCACTATCAGTAGTAATATAAGTATATCCAAAAAATTCAGTATCTTCAATATAACTTATATCGCCAATTTTGAAAATTTTATTCTTGAATTCTTCAAGTGCGCTCAATCTCAAAACGGAAATATTATAAGAGATTTGAGGGCGCGCGCTTGTGTAAGCCACAGATTTTGCGTCCAAGTAATAAAGATTTTCATCTAAATAGTTTTGAGAAGTCCACGAACCCTCTTGAATAAAACGAGAATACTTTTCATAAAAAGCTTTATGAAGTATTTCCATCTCATCTAAAAGTTCTTTCTGTCGTGCTTCTGATGCTTCAATCGCTTTTTCAAGAGCATCAACACTCTTCTTTAGATTATCATAAATATTTTGGTAATCTGTTTTTTGTTCCTCTAAAGTCTTTAGAGTGACAATAAGTGTCTCTAGCTTCTCAAAACCAGGGTGCTCTTTTATATAACTAGTAACTCGCGCGGCATCATAGGAAGATAAGCCAGCCAGCCTAGCAATATCAGATTTAGTTGAAGTAATCTGTTCTGTCGTTGAAGTCAAGTACTGCTGATAAAGCTGAAGAGTTGAATTCTGTTTGTCATGCTCAAGCTTTCTTGCCGTGTTATCTTCAACAGACTTATAGTATTCTTCGTTCTTTTCTTTGAGAGAAGGATAGTATCCAAGTCCTCCTGAAGCAGAAGAAAGCCACAAATCCTTATTTACCGTTCCTCCATCTAGTAATCCTTGGTTTATATAATAATCAAAGTTGAGGATGAAGTTTTCTTTACAAGGATTGTATTCTGACTGAGCAATTTCACATACGCCGTTTTCTGCGTATTGAGTGGTGTTCGGAACCACAACAACTTTCGATGTAATCTGGTCTGAGTTGATAGAACGTGATATTGTCTTTAAGTCAATTCCATAAACAAATCCACATCCGTTTTCTTCTCCAACTTCATTTTTGAAATAAACAAACTTTTGCGGCTTTCCGTTCTCATAAAGAATTTTACCTGTATTTTCGTTATGTTTTATTTCAAAGCGAACCCAACATTCAAAAGTCTCAGCAATAGATTGTAAGAGGTTGAAACGATTTGAATTTTTTCCAGTAATATTACGAATTTTTTCATAGGTATAATTGCCATCAGTATCAACAGAATATTGAGGCTCTGGCGCATCGCTTCCAGACCAGTCAGAAGTAGACTTCCAAAGATACTCTATGTCTTTCTCATCAAGCACCGTTGTTGCAGAATCGAAATAGCAATAAACTTCCGTTGCTACACTATTTTTATCCATTTCGCCAGGGTTTATTCTTGTAGAATTACCGTCGCTGTCTTTACCATAAACCTCTTTGAAGAATTGAAATTCTTCAATCCAGCAACTTACAACAGGAGTAATAAATAAGCCGATATTTGAGGTTGTAATTTTAGAACGAGGAATTGAGACCTTACAGGTCATTGGGTACTCAATCCAATCGCCATTTTGAACCGCGGCTCCAATGTCAAAATAATCAACATAATTAGCATCAGAAGTTGCTAATGGAGCAAAATTATTATCATGAGTACAAACCTTGGGGTCTATGTGATGATTGGTTGTTAGTTTTGCTCCACCAAGTGTTTGATATCCTTTTACGCGAAAAACGTATTTCTCGCCTTTTTGGAAACCGCCCTCAATATACATAGAAGACTTTTGAAGGCCAGAGTTATAAATAGTCTTTCCGCCTTGAAGACCAAGATATGTTGTTGCACTATAAGCCTCTATATTACTAATGTCAGTATAAGGGGGATAGAGTTGCCAACTAATTCCTTCACCAATCCAACCAGTAGTGTCTTTGAATTCCTTATTGTTGACGACTAAATTCAAAACCACTGTTGGGTCATTATATTCAGTAGTAATATATTTATAAATCTTTTTTCCGGCATATCCTTTGTAAACATAGCAATATCTTCCTACAAGGGCACTATACTCTTGTAGAGGCGCGCGGACTGGTCTATCGGCGCGCCAATCTGATAATACCTGAGTATTAGGAATTGTTAGAATAGTTGTGCTTCCAGATTTTAGAGTAAAAGTTCCATCTTCTGTTTCAGAATAAGCTGGATTTTTGAGTAATGAGCAATCTAGCCCAGTCAAATGAACACTATTGTCTTCCTGATATTTCGCATAATTTTCATCTTCATCATAGAAGAATTGGAAGATAGCCGGATAAGGAGTTTGAGTAACGGAGTAAGGCACAAGTATTTTTTTACCAGAAGGAATATTATAAGTATCCTGTCCATTACTCTTATAGGCTGTAATAGCAGATTGAATTTGGACCAGAAAAAGTGGTTCTTCAACTGTCTGCTGAATAACGTCTTGTCCTTCGGACGAGATCTGCCAATCCGTACCTTCTAATATCTTTGCGCCAAGCTCTTGCGCCGTCCCCTGATTATTTTCAAGTTCATTGTCAAATTCTAAATTGAAACCTGTCTTGCTCAACTCGTTTATATACAAGTCTTTACAAGTATAAGTAATTGATTTACCAGAGCTATCTTCTTGAATTGACTTGATTACGAAGTCATACCATTGTCCTTTCCATAAACACTTTACTTTCCGTTCGTTTACTAGAAATTTTATAAAAGGATTATCTTGACGCTCTCCGGTCTCTGTATCAATATAGGTATAGTAGACTTTGAAAGTAAGAGTATTTGTTCCGTTGATATTTTGAATCAACTTTGGTTCTGTTGCACGATATTCTGCTGTCATCGTATCAGAGCCAATAATGCCTAGAAGTTGTTCTTCATAATGCTCTGGGACAGTATCAGTTGCCGGAACTACATAATCTTCCCATAAAGAGATTTGATAAATATCTTTTTTCATTCAAACCTCCTTAGTAATAGATATAGTCGTATAGTAATTTCCAACAAGAAGAAGTGCCAACCGAAATAAAATTCTTTTTCTCTGACTCACTTGCCATAGGAGGAATTTTGAAAAAAGTTCCGCCGGTCATGAATTTATTATAAATATTTCCAGTCTTTTCTCCATTCGTATCCAAACCTTCTATCAGGTTTGTTTTTGAATTTACCTCAATAAATTCATCGCTACCTTGCTTGGCAATAGCTGAAAATTTTAGCATTCCAACCCCATCCATATAAATGTCAGTTGGGACATTAGGGAATACATATCGCGCGCGCCAATCCATTGGTAAGTCGCCAACATTATAAACAGGAATTGAACTTCCAGTCAAAGTTGGTGCCGTCTGCGGCAAACGACTCGCGGCTGCCCACTCATTTTTATTCTCAAGTGAAGCTAAATTGGTCGCGCCAAGAAAAAGAGCTGTACTTTTTGCGTAGGGATAATAGGCAGTGAATTGAATTGTACCTTCACCTTTATAAATACGAGTGTCACCCGTTTTACCAAAACAAATATATTTTAGCTGTGGCTGGCTTGTAACTTTTACCATGTAATATTTATATGGTGCTTCATCAAAAATAAGTTTACCAACCTTCTTCTCTCCAAAAATTTTCCGGAGGTTACTAATCTGTTCTTCCTTTAGACTATCAAAGGCGATAGAAATAGAAAAATTTCTTGATGTATCATACGAACCAAAGTAGTAGGTTCCGTCTCCGCCTGGAACTTGGACTGTCAAATCCTGGAAAGTGGGAAGCAGATAATCAGTATATCTGCTTCCATCACTTACCCTTATAATTCCAAGGTCGGAGGAATGATGACCATCAAAAGAGAAACCAATGAAGTCTCCACCTAAAACGCTCATCTGCTTTCCTCCTTTACTCAATCTTTTTATAAGTCGTAGTTCCCTTGGAAGGCTCGATTTATCTGATAAAGTTTATTGCGTTGACATTACGATACGTACTATCCTCGACTATTTGTTCCTTAACACGACGCGCTAGTTGGTCAACATCATAGTCAGAAGCAATTTCATCGACAGAAATATTTATATCATAATAATTATCTCCACCGTTTGTTGCTGTTCCAGCGTTTTTAACAGCAGAACCCAGAATATCTTTCAAAATAAGGAAGTTCTGAGTATCTTTGGCGTTGAGAACCAATTCTGGGCGAGATTTAGTTCCATCAAGCCATGCTGGCCCAGTAAAATCAGCTAAGCCGCCAGTTTTATATGCCTTTACATCTGTTTTCTTGAACCAACCAGTTGAGCCAGAAGAAGCTCCATGCCAACGAGCAAGCCAATAATCGCCAGATTCACCAATTGCTACATAGTAAGGGTCATTAGCAAAATATTGCCGCTGAGCCGAGCCGCCCGGATATGGATAGATAGGAGCACCAGTAGCATTGAATGTGCTGCCAACAGAAATTTCTTTCTTCTCGGCTCCACTAGATGAACCGGTACTGCCCCCTCCTGGTGTTGGTGGTGTAGCATAATCAATTGAACCATAGGTAAATTGATTTTTATTAGAATCAAAATCAATTCCATTATAAACATTGCCATTACTATCTTTCCATTGCTTCCCATCATAAGTCAATAAAGTTCCATCTGGTAGAACCAAAGACTTGTCCACTTGTTCAGCTTTATACATGTTCCAGTTAGCATAGCCTTGGCTGGCAGCGATAATCGCCTTAGAAATTTCTTCTTGCCAATTTAGTTGGCCGAATTTACTTAGACCATTCCAGCCTTCATCAGCTTTGAGGAGTTCCCATAATTGAGCTGCTTGATTGAGAGAGCCATCTGCCGCGAAGCCTTCATTTATCAATTCATAGGCTCTATTCCAGAATTCGCCATTCTCAGAAGCATAATCAAGTTGAGCTTGCATAAGTTCAATTTGCTTTTCACGTGCCTCTTGTGCATCTTGATTTTGTTGAGTAAGGCGTTCAAGTTGTTGGTCAACTAAACTATCAGAATAATTTTCACGAGCGTCGCTCAATTCCTCTTCCATTTTTTTGATTTCTAAAGCGTTGGCGTTTGAAGTATCACGTCGCAAGAAAGCTAAACGAGCTTCTTTCTCATTGATATCTTCTTCTGTCTTTGTGTTGTCTCTAATTTGACGCTCTAAGTCAATACTTTCTTGGAGATTTTCCAAAATTTTGGAATTCGAATCAGCAATACTATCAGATAGAGATTGATATTCGTCAATAAGCTTTTGTTGAGCGTTTACAAGGGCATCATAAACACTTTGCTCAAAATCAAGATAATCAGACATTTGACTTTTACGCAACTCATCAAGAGTATCTTTCATATTTTCAATAGTTTCATCTGTAGTTTCAAATTGATCTTGGAGCTCCTCAAGACGACTGATATAAGCCTCAACCGCAGAACCAAGGTCATCATCAGTAATCATATCAATAGCATTCCAATCAATAATAATGCGGTTTAGATTCTGGTCATATCGTGCATATTTTGTTGCTCCGGTCTGCGCGAACGTCTTACGATTTCCTTCGCTATCTGTATATTTTTCATTACTAATCGCATCAAGCTGTCCCTTACGACCCGCACGCAGTTTCTCTTGGAGTTTGATTTCTTCTTCAAGAGACTTGACTTGAGCATTGTAGTTCGCACGAAGTTCTTTGAAAGTCGAGCCTCTGCGCTCAAGAATTCTGTCATACTCTCTTTCAAGTTTTTCGCGCTGACGTAGAGCCTCATTGATTTGCTCCGTCAAATTATAAAGCTTATCATAAGGATTCTCCCAAACGGTATCTTTAGAAGAACTTCCTCCTCCTCCGCCGCCTCCGCTAGAAGAACCGGAGTATCCGGAGCCGCTATAATTATTTTTTGTGCCAACTGCCTGAATAACTTTAGGAATTTTTACAGAAGTAAAACCGCCACTCGCGCCTGCCTTCTCAAGACCGGCATAAGTGGAACTCATTGCTAACGAAGTAGGAAGAGTAACCCACTGCCAGTCAACAGTATAAGTAACAGTTGAACCTGTCAAAGATTCAACAATCCGCGCGGCCTCAGCCGCAGTGTTACCCGCAAGAATTAGTTGCTGAACTAATTGAGACACATCAGCAGTGCCATTGACCTTGAACTCGGCTTTTACTCCATCGAGTCCATCAAGTACGCTTCTGATCTGTTGAAGATTAGTATCAAAATAGGTCAAATCCTCAACTGCTTTCTGAGTGGCTTCAGAAATCTTTTGTTGAAGGGAAATAAAAGCTTGCTCGCCAGCTTCTCCGCCTTCGGTCAACTGAGAAATCAAATCAGCATTTTGCTGGATGAAATCTTGAGTAAAATTCTCCCCAAAGACTTGGCGGCCTTTACTCTCAATTTTAGAAAGAGCTTGCCAATAATCGTCAGCAGGAGTCTCACCGTTGGCTAAAGCTTCAGTTCCTTTGTCAAAAGCATCCTTTACGTCTTCAATACCTTCACAAAGTTTTTTGATTTTTTTCTCGTTCTCTGTATACCGAACACCTTGAGTTTTCATCATGTCGGAATTAGCTTCGCCGTTTTCTGTATTGGCTTCATAATCATCCGTTAGTTTTTCAACGGTTCCAGAAAGTTCGCGAGCATTGACAATATCATCAAGAACATCTGTATTCCCTTGTAGCAGGAGATTTTGTGCGTCGGTGTTCCAAGCGGCTGCCTGGTTCATATAGTTTTGATAATTTTCTGCTTGAGAACGATTATCAGCTAAATTCAAATAATCTGGCATATAAGCACGATATTTAGACATAACCTCTTCCGTAGAAGCAGTCTTGTCTAATTGAAGAACATCTCGAATTACGTTCGCATCAAGCGTCGCGCTAGCTTCTCCGCTTAGAATTCGATTTTTTTGCTCGTCAGAAATTCCTTTCCAAGATTCCTCTTGATTGAACATTTCTTCAACATATTCGCCTTCACTAATTGCTTGCTTCAAAAGCGCTAAAGTATTCTCAATAGCGGCTTGAGTGTTCGCGCGCACTGCTTCGGCCAGGTCGTCCATAGTAGAAGTCACTGGAACAAATTCCTGACCCGTGAACATAAAATCAGAGTAGTCAGCAACACCACTAGATACAATTTGTTCTAGTTCGTCTTGAGTAATACCTTCGGAACGAGAGCGAGAAGAAATCTCATCTGCTAAGTCTAACATCGAAGTCAAATCAGACATTGTGGTTTTCAAGTTGACTTTTTTAGTGGCCTTACCTAGTTGAATAAGAGCTGTCTCAAAATTATTGAGTTCGTCTCCAACTCCAGGAATAAGTTCTTTTATCTCAGAAATTGCTGCTTCGACACTGTCATAGTCAGAAAGGTCGGTCATTCCAATAATATCTTTGATTTCTTTCTCATACTGAGGATTATTAGAAATCAAAGCTTCAAAAGAACTTTGGAACAAATCAACCGCTTGCGCGCCATTTACCCCCGCTTTAGCATAAAGAGTAGCTAATTGTTCAAGATAGTTAGAGTAGGTTTGGAGGTCTTTACCTCCCATCAAAGAGCTTGCTTTTTCTACTTGATTTTGACCAATAACATTAGCAGCAGTTGCTTCCCTTTCCTCAAACTGTGGAGCAGTTGAAGCAGCGTCCTGTGACCACTGATTGTAAAGAGCCGTCCAATCATCAAATCCAAAAGCTTTTGCCATTTCATCGACATTAGCATATCCCATTTGAGATGCCATTTCCTGCAAGTCAGCTTTTGTAAGTGGTTTTTCTGCTTGAGCTCGCGTTAGGCCAGTTCCACCAGCAATTCGTCCAGCAATTTCATCAGCTAGGTCTTGATTCTCCATAGAATTCAATTTATTCAAAATAGGAGTAGCTTCTTCAACTTGGCCATTCAAAACTTGGAATTGAGCTATATAATCCTTTATACTGTCGATATCAATGCCCTCTGAACTTTGACCTGTAACGGCTTCATAAACTTGACGGTAAGTGGCGTCACTTCCGGTCAAATCCATAATATTTGTATAGCCTTGATCTTTCAAATCATGAGCCATTTTAGAAATTGTCGTATCCAATTTATCACGCGCGGCGTCTATTTCAGAAGCAGTCTCATCCAGGTTAAACATTTGAGTAACCATATTCCAACGTTTATTAGAAGAAACATCCCCCGCTAAAACTCCCAAAGCATTACGGTAATTTTCTTCTTGAAGGCCATAAGCTACCATATCTTTATTATAAGAATGAGTAATATCTACTAAATCCGCCATTTGATTGACAGTAAGGCCAGTAATATCAGCCAATTTGGAGAGTTCTTCCCCTGCGCCTCCAGCCAAAGTCCGAAAATCTTCGGCTGTCATATCTGGATTTTCTTTGAGATAATTTGAAAAAGCTTTTGCTGCTTCGGGGTTTGTGATAACATTACCAGTATATTGGTCATAAGACCAGAAGTTTTGTTGATATGCTTCTTGAGCAATTCTTCTCTGATTGGTTGTTTCAGCATACTGACTCGTAACGGATAAGGCTTGGGCTCTACGTGCTTGCTCTTGTGCAATATCTGTAGCCTTCTGGATACCTTCCTCTGAAATTCCTAATACACCATTTTCAGAAGTCAAATAAGATGCTAATTGAGGATACTTATCCAAGAGTTCCAAAACTTGATTATTTACATCAAGAAGTGCATTTTTCCATTCTGTAGTTCCAACTGTCAAATCATTGATTTTATCAACAGCTTCTCCATATTTGTCAAAGCTTTCAACCAAATTGGAGTAAGCTTGTTGCGCTGCTTTTGCTGCTTCTGTTGCTTTTTGGGTTTGCTCTGCTAAACGTTCTGTCTTTTCTGCTTGAGTCTCTGGAGCAAATTGTGAAAAAATTTGAATAAGAGAAATTACAGCAGAAATAATCGCGGCAATCCATCCAATAATTGGAATATTTTTGATAGCTACAGAGACACTCTCGGCGCCAGTTATCATTGCAGTCTGTACCATTGTAATGATGGGAATAAGACCCATTAGAGCAGTAGCTATACCACGAATAATACTGGCTGCTTTATCCTTTTCATTATTATCCAGAATAGTAGCCAATCCCATTAGAGCACTTGCTGCCACTCCTGCCGCAACGGCCATGGTTCTAAAATCTTTATCGGTCTTTGATACAGAAAGACCCATTTGCTGGGCTTCTTCGCCGGTCAATTTTATTTGAATTCCAGCTTTTTCAAGAATGGTAATTGCTTCGTTATATTGTTTTGTATCCCAGAGGGAAGAGAATTGCTCAGAAAGAGCTTTGGAGGCGTCGTCGCCTTGTGACAAAGTCTTTGTGATATTTTCTTTAAAGTGTGTAAGACCTTCGGGTTTTGCGTTTGAAAAATCGAAATTCCATTCATTACTCTTAAAAACACTTGTCAAATTTTTTGAAAAATCAGAAATAATATAGTCTGTTTTAGGCAGACTTTTATTCTTTATTGCGTCTAAAAACCCAGAAAGGAAATTCTTACCCGTTTGAAGTCCAGCTTTCTGTTGAGCGGTTTTCGTCCCAAAAATATTAGAAAGAACCCCACCCTCTCTTGTGTTTACCATGTTTCCAATAAGAGAGTTAATGATAGATTTTCCTAACTTTAGGCCACCGATTGCCGTTCCCATAGAAAGGACTGATTTTATAAGACCATTTCCACCAGAAAGAGAACTAATAATTTTATTAATTGTTTGAAGTAGGCTTGTTAGGGCGTCTACTGCTACTTTTATAACTTCATTATTAGAAAGTCCCATTACAAATTCATCCCAAGCATTTTTCAACTTGGCAAGTTTTGTTTGAAGACTTTCAAGAGTTTTTTCGTATTGTTCTTGGCTTGCGCCTGCACTATTGTTTGCTGCGTTTACTAACTCCATAGTGCGGGAGTAGTTGTTAATCATGGAAATAAACCGGCTCTGTTCTAATATAAAAATAGTCATTTTTATACCATCGACTATATTTTCTTCTAAAAGAAGTCCTCTCTTTCGATTTCTCTACTCTACTCGCTTCGTGCGACATTCCAATCGCCTTATCTTACCGCTTTCGATAGTCTGTGAGCGTTCTCCCTCAATATGGGAACTTCGTTGCGGATTGTCCCCTTTCAATGATTTTACCATACCTCAGTCATTACCCTCGCCACATAAATATTACTATTTATACTTGGTTATTGAAAAGTTGATAGATATTCCCGCAATTAAGAGGATTTTTAGCTATCTGTATTATTAGGCCGCAGAAAGCAGTGGACAACTTTGAACTCGTCTACTGCCGGCCGCCACAGTTGAAATCTTTACTACCTTTACTTTCGCAAAGGAATAGACTATATCATCAGATTCTTTTTCAAATCTGTCCATCGCTTCGATTTCTCTACTCTACTTGCTTCGTGTAATTTTTCAATTACCTTATTTTTATTGCTTTCGATAGTCGTTGAACGCTCTTCTTTTTATAGAAGCTTCGTTGCGGATTTTCCAATTTTTAGTGATTTTACCATACCTCAGTCATTACCTTCGCCACATAAAATATGCTTGGTTACTAAAACTCTAAGGAATTTCCCGCAATTCAATGGATTAAGATACTTTTCCAAATATCTTTGGACCGTTACGTCTAAGTTATTCCATTTCTGAGAAAGCTCCAAGAAAACTTGGTCAAGCCCTTCTTCTCCTGTAAAAAATTTTGTCATATCAATTCCGGCAGAACGCAATGCCTTTTGAATTTTATTGACATTGACTTCTTCCCCGTTTTCATCGGTGCCAGTAATTTCACCTTTTGAATAAAGAGACTTGACCTCCGAGAAACGAGCGATTACTGTACGGAGAGCTGAACCAATGGTTTCTGCACTTTCACGAGTGCTTTCAATACCCTGAGCTAAGAACGCCGCTGTTGCCTCAAATTCCATATTGACGTTATGAGCAATAGAAGCAGTCTTAGACATAGCAGTAGAAAGCTCTTGGACATCAGAAGCGGACATTGCTGCCAGCTCTGAGTAAACATCATTGACACGTTGTGCTGAAGTTTGATTTAATTCCATATTGAATCCGCGAAGGGCGCTTGTCATTGCGTCGGTTGCGTCCGCGGCTTCCATACCAGCAATACGAGCCATCTTTAAGGTTTCAGTAGAGAGTTCTACTGAATGCTGTAAATCCAAGCCCTGTTCGACAAAAAGAGTAGTTGCGTTATAAGTATCTTTGATGGCTACGCCTAACTCATTCGCTTGTTCAGTAAATTCTGGGAGTCTTTCCCACATATCACTAACAGAGAAATCAGAAACCACCGCAATCTCAGTCATCGCATTATCAAGTTCTTTTACTGTTTCAAAAGCAGAACGAACTGCTCGTTTGAACAATTGAACAGAGTTAGAGATTGAGAAAAAGTTTTTTAGTTGGTCGGTTAGGCGTTGAATATCTTTTTGTCTATCTGTAAGCTCTTGCACGTCTTGTCCCGCAGCTCGAGCATTTTGACCCAAAATTCTAAGTGGTTCCGCTCCCTCAGAACTAGCGTTTCGGATATTTTCAAGAACTTGTCGCGCGCGAACACCTGCATCATTGGAAAGAGTCAAAAGCTTATTATTTAGCTCATCAATATTATTAATGCTGTTAAGGTCAATACCAAGAGATTTCCAGTCAATTCCGCCAATTTTTTCAAGTTCTTGACGGACTTCTTCAAAAGCTTTTGCTTGTTTTTGAGGTTGTGCGTTATTGAAATTATCAAGAGCCTTTTTGGCCTTATCAATTCCGTCCGCAATTTTTTTTGCTTCCTCTTCAATTTGCGCGAAGCTTGGTTTGACAGCTTTTTCGGCACTTTTCGCCGCAGCTTCCAAATCAGGCAATTGTTCTTTTAGTGCATTATATTGTTTACCTAAGGTAGTTCGTTTATCTGCACCAACGACGTTACCGTCATCATCCGTTTTTAGATATTTTGTTGGATTATTTCCACCTTTCGCCCGAAGCTGAGCTTCTAATGATGCTAATTCTTTCTGGGCATTTATTAGTGCTTCGCTAGTTTGTTTGCGCAGATTATCAAGAAATTGTGCTCTTTCAGCCTTAGAATTTGTTTTTTCTTGCGCGTTAGCTAAATCCTTTTGAAGACGTTGTTGTTCTTTTAGCCCACTTGCGGCAATTGAATTATACTTGGTCCGCGCGCTAGCTAAGGCATCAATTGCCTTCCTATCGTTTTTAAGGAGCGAACTATTTACTCCAGAAGAACTTGCGAGACGAGACAGCTTATCATAAAGTCTATCAATAGCATCCGCACTCTTTTCAACCTTTTTTACATCGACAAAATTTACTTTATTACCATCTGTCAGCCCTTGGAGTTTTTTTAGCTCAGCCGTCAAAGAAGAAAAAGTTTCCTCGAATTCGCGATTCAGTCCTTTACCCAAACTTAGTTTACTAAGCTCGCTCTGGATGGCTTGAATTTTAGAAGATACTTTTTCTATATCGCCGTCAAAAGCAATTTGTATTACTTTTTTATCTGCCATTTCTCCCTCCTGCATAAAAAAATCAGCATTAGCGGAAAACTAATGCTGATACTACTTAGAAATCACTATCTATATCATTGTTCAAAATATAGAATTCTCCTACATAGGAGTTGCCTTTTGAACCCACTGGGACACCTATCGCTGAGAAGTTAGCGACTACCGGTGAAGCCTGCACACCCAGCCGAATAGATAAATCAGACATTAGTTTCAACTTTGGAATTTTAAAAAGTCCAGTTACAGTTTGTCCGGTTGTATCGTCCTTTACTCTAGTTCTGGCTTCTAATTCCACAAAACCAGTCAATAATCGCTTACCCAATTGAATTTGAGAAGCTCCATCCATATAATTATAAGTATATTGTGCTATTACATCTGTATATGGATTTTCAATTTTTACTCTTTTTCCATTCAGTTCAAAAGAAATTTTTTCACCAGTCTTCTCTTTATATAGAAAAAGTTTTGTTGGGATTTCTTTTAGACTAAATTCTCCATTTTCATCACTTTCTAACTTCTCACTAAATGAAATTGGAATAGGTTCACTTTCTTGAAAATCAACCAATTTTGAATTCATTAAAAGAGCTAGTTGAAGTTTTGAGAAGACTCCCTGAGAAAATGAGATAGGAAGCTCTTTCGTCGTCTCCCAATAAACGTGCGCACGATTATCAAAGCCACCGCGCGCAGCGACAAACTCCTTTACTTCTTTTAAAGCCCCAATCTGAATTTTATCAAAAGTGGCAAGGATTTCTCCTTTTTCGATTTTTCTATTTCCAATCTCTATGGGATAAGTCGCTTTCAAATAGCATGGCTCTAATTCTTTGAAAGAAAATAAATCTACCATTTTATCCTCCAAAAGAAAGAGCGATGGAGGCCAACCTCCACCGCCCTATTTCTCTATTAGATTTTAGATATCGTACTTGACTAGCTTCATCATTTCGCCGTTCTTTGGACGGAGAACCTTCATCTGCATATCAAAGACAGTGGGGTCGCCCTCAGCTTCCATTGTTAGAGTAACGTCAGAAAGCATCTTTGCCTTTGGAATTTGAATTTGGAAGAAGCTATCGTTACCAGTATCTTCACTACGGCAGTAAGTGTCGCCAATACATGCATAAGTTCCGGGGAACGTCTCAGCATTAATAACAATTTCAGTGTGGTCTTTGGTAGTAACCTTGTCAGTGATATACACAGCGTCAGCACTCCATTCAGAGCTAGAAGAGCCAGTAGCCGTATAATAAACAGCGTTAGTAGAAACAGTATGCTTCTTACCAAGGCCTAGATCTAGCTGAGTAGGAGCAGCGCTAAGAGTACCAAGCTTAGTTAGGTTCCAAGTACGAAGCACAGAACCACTAGCAGGAGCAGAAGCACCATCAGCATCACCAAACATGATTGCCATAGATTTAGCAGAGAAAAGAGCATCCTGAAGGTTTAGGGTGATTTCACGACCAAAATCCCACATAACCAATTCGCTATTACCCTTGCCGCCACGAGCAGAAGTGCTATCAGCTGTTTGCTCGACGGTTGAAATTTTTAGAGTCATCGATATTTATTTATAAGCCAATTCTTATAAACCTTCATTGTGAAGCTCAAACTTTCGTTTGAGATTAGACTATATCATCTCTTGTTTCAGAGTCGCGCGCTGTCTCAGTTGGATTTTCTGAGCACTTAGTCGTTGAACCTTCTTGAAATCTCCAAATAAATCCTCCAGCTGTTTTTCTTTTTCCGTTACAAACAAAAGATATACCTCTGTCATTTACATTTGTTTGCCGAGCAGCTTCTGCTGCACTTTCAAAAGAGGTAATATAATTCATATCTAAATCATATTGAACAACAGGTTTTTTTACTCTATCAACCATCTTTTTTTGTACATCTTTTCTTGTTGTTTGATATTCAATTGCTCGTCTCCCATCTTTATATGAATGTCGAGCATTTTCAGAACTTGTACACCATTCTAAATTTTCTACGTTATTGTTATGAATATTATGGTCAAGATGATTTACATATGGTAAATTATTTGGATTCGGAAGAAAGGCTAAAGCTACAAGTCTATGAACATATCTATCTTTACGAGTGCCATTACTATGTAAGGCTACTGTATAATACCTTTTTTTATTTCCAAAAGATAAAATATGATTGGTTTGAATTCGTTTTACTAATCCAGTATTTGAAACCATATAATTTGTATCTTCAGCAATTATCCGCCATTCAAGCTTGGCTGCTGATTGCCCATTCTCACTTTGTTTCAAGTTCAATACCTCTCTGGTTTTTAGGGTTTTCCAGCAATTCACGCGATTTATTCTGGACTACTCTGTTAATCCAGATATAGCGCAGGAGCGCCAACAGAACCATCGTCATTGATATCATAAAGAGTGAAGTCACAAACTTCCTTGATACCATAGCGGCTTAGTACATCAGCCATTTTATAGCCTCCTATAAAAAATCTTATTCATTCATATCAATGTTTCTAACCCAATATTTGGGCTTTACTTTCTTAGCATCAGCGCCAGCAAGTAAACTATCAACATCAAGTTGATATTTTTCTTTTTCTTGATAATAACGTATCAAGACTGGTACTGAAGCATAACTCAACTCTCCGAGAGAAAGTGGATTTAGGCCGAAACCCATACAACAAAGTGAAGCCAACGAAGACCCTAATTGAAGACCCTTCCCCGATTTTGCTTTTATTTTATCACGATAACGGGCTTTTGCTTTCATTCTCTTTAGGCGTGGGTCTTCATTTGGGTTTGGAGGGTCAATTTTCTTCTCGCCCAAGACTGCGCGCACTTCGTTTTGAAAGTCAAAAAAATTAGATTCATCAATAATTTTCAATTCTTCAACTTTTTTCACTTCTTTTAAGACTTCTTCAATGTTTCCAATAACAACTTTTTTTTGTTCATAAAGAAGAGTTACTGGCTCATGAATAAAAAAGAAAAAAGCATCGTTGGTTAACTGCCGCATTTCTTTGCTGTTATAAGCGTTGGCAAATAATGTCTCAAAAGGGGATAACATATCGGTTAAATCCAGCCCTTTCTCGGTAAATTCATCTTCTATCTCTTCCTGAGACAAAGTAAGAATTCGTTTATATAAAGGGAAATTATCATTCCCAATTACATCTTTTATTCGTGGAGGATATATTTTACAGAGATTCCAAAAATTTTTTGGAAAACCAAGAAAAACCCTTTCGTCAATCATATAGAGAAAAAGAATATGTCATTTCGTAACAAGAAATTTCTTCTGTAAAAAAGTTAGCATCAAAATCTCCTCCATGAACACGCCCTAATCCATCAATGACTTTACCATTCAAAGAGTTTTGAACTTCACCCATTATACAAAAAGGTCTAAGATTCTCATCTTTGATAATCCATTGAGTCATAGGAACAAAGACTTCAATAGCAACAGACAAATCTTCAATTTGGTTATTAGCATCATTTTGACGACCATTTACAACCCGAATAGAAATTAGACTTTGCGCAGTTTCCTTTGGACCAACGCGTGGTACTATTTTTATTAGTTTATTAAAGATTTCTTCCTGTATCTGTTTCTTTGTTAAGTCTTTATTGGCCAGTGGGTCTTTATCTGTATAGTAGAGATATTTGAGAAGATTTTGATTTGATTGAAGTCTAGTAACAATTTTTTGAAGGTAAGGCCCAATTTCTTTTAGATTCCTAATCATTCACTATTCCCTCCATTTAGCCAAAAGAAATCTTCATCTGAATCTCCTTCTTGCTTCTTTGGCGCGGGCGTCAAATCAAATTCATAAACTGGGTCAATTGTTACATACTCAACCCCTTCACTTGACTGAAGGTCATATCCTGTTACTCGATAATATTCTTGGAAAGGTTTTTCTCCCACAATAAAGTAATCATCTTTTTTTATATACTGATTTCTTGGCATAATGAAGAAGCTTGTCTTCAAATTCTCTGTATATAGAGTATCCATTCGACTTCTTGAACGAAGTTCATCTTTTAGCATATTGTTTTCTTGGCCGTACATGTAGGCCCAAGAATTTTGAGTTGAACCGTCGCGCGCAGTCCAAGTCAAATAATGTGTCATGTGTAACATTATATAACGATTGTAACCACTCGCTTTTATCCGCTCAAGGTAGTATACCATCCACGGTTCTTCGGTTCCTTCATTATTAGGTATCATCAGAACCGTTCCGTTTGGTATTTTTATATCAATTCTTGTTAGAAGATAATGAAGTGTTTTCGTATCATCTTGCTTATATCGTTCAAAACTTCCTTCAATAAGCTTTCCATCATATTCAAAAGAAGTCAAATAAACTGAACGTGCAAGATATAATTCAAATTGATACTCACGTTTCCCTTGAAGTCGAGACTGATAATCGTTACCATAACGGTTTAATCGTTTGTTGTAAATATCATAATAATTCATCAGTCTTCCCCAGTAATGTCATGCAACTAAAAATAGTGCTTCGAAAATATTCATATCGAAGATAACGAAGTGAAGAAATTTTAGCAAATAGGATATAATAATTTATTGTGCGCGAACTCTCTGGAAAACCCAATAGTTCTGTAATAATAGAATCTAAAAATTTTTCCCATTCGCCTTTCTTTTCAAACTCACACAATAAACCAAATAGTTTGCTTTTTAGCTTATTGATGTAACCATCAGTAAATTCTTTTTTCATGACTGCTCTGCTAGTTTACGATAAGCAAAAGGCTTGTGTTTTATTGCGCGGTAATAAATTGCTTCTAACTGCGCGGCTGTCTTTTGCTCCGTTTTTAGCATTTGATCAAATTTATCAAGAAGATTTGCTTGGGAGAAGTCTCTTTCCTCATAAAGTGGCTTGACATTTTCCCAGCAAAGAATGGTTCGATTGAGCCACTCCACCTTCATATAACAAGCTAAAATTTGAATTTCTTCATTATCTAAATCTTCAATGAAACCTTCGTCATTCCATTCAAGAGATTTGCGCGGAAATTTGAAACGAGCAACGGCGCCCGCTAAAAGAGTTTCTAAGTCAGCTTCTAGCTCTTCCTGAGACCACCCTTGCCACTCATCTTCTAAAATTTTTGACAAAAAAGCTTGATAAACATTCTGTAACGGAGTTGCCATTTATTAGCCCTCCTTATCCTGCCTATTTAGTTCAATCGCCTTTATAATATCTTTTTCACAAGCCTCTTTGATAACCTGAGCCTTTTGAAAATCACCAACTTCGTGATAGATTGCATAATCAGCTAGAGCCAGCATTTGTTCGTAAGTTAGTTTTTTGACAAAGCCCTTAAATTCATTGATAGGCATCACAGTCATTGCTCGCTTCATTTGAGGCTCTTCAAGAGGAATTAGATTTACAGGCTCAGTTGCGTCTTCTGGTTCAAGGCCCAAATCTTTCTTTACCTGAAGATCTTCAATATATAGCATTCCACTTTCAATCATGTAGCGGAAGCCATAATCATACATCATCTCTTGTAGTTGTTCACTTTCTACCATAAAAGATGAACCTCGCGCCATTAGTTCACGACGGAAATTTAGGTCTGGAATTTTTACCAAAATTGGACCAGAATACTTATTAGTAATTTTTACTTTAGCCATTATGAATACTCCTTTTACTCCATTTTAGAAAAAGATGGGGGAGGAGCTACCTCCCCCATCAATTATATATCGTAGGGATTAAAGATTAACGTAAGGATTTTCAAACGTCTGTTCTATTCCCGTGTTCTGATAAATGCCCCAATTATGATGGGCTAGAATAGCACAGCCCATCTTTTGCTCAGCATAAATCTCAGTGGAACCATCGCGGTTCTGATAATCGCGGATGATGGAGCCGCCTTCAAGAGCAACCTTGACGACCTTCTCGCCGCCGGAAGGGAGAACATAAGCCATCTGAGGATCAATCCAAGTCTTCTCATTATTTTCATCAATGAAAGACTGACGAATCTGAACAACTGGGCAACCACGGAAAATATTGATATAACCAGTATTATGAATGGCATCGATATCACCAGGATGATAAATACCATTGGTGGTATTAGCAATACCAGAAACAATAGCGTCTGCGCCCATTGCACCAATAAACTCAGGAGGAGCAAAAATAGCAACACCATTACCATAAGCGCGGACAACATTGATTAGCTTGACCATCTTCTCAGCATCCCAAGAACTAACAGTAACCTTATTAGCAGCAGGACGAGCAGAGGCATTTAGAGCTGCGCGAAGTGCCTTATAGACTTCATAGTAAACAGCATCAGTAAGACCTTCGTTTAGAATGGCCATGCACTCGGCAAGGGATTCAGCACCATCAGAGACGCGTTGTAAGTCAACGGAAACGCCTCCGCCGACATTGTGCATGTTGAGAGTGAAAGTGTCAGAATCAAGACGGAAAGTATCATAAACACCATTGATAGCGGCCTGAGTTAGGAACTTCTTTGCACGCATCTTGCCTTTACGAACCTTGAACATGACCTTTTCACCATTCTTCGTGGTCTGAACATCAGCAAAAGCACCAATGGCATCAATAACCTTAGCAGGAAGAATCTCGTTATAAGCTCTCATGACGATTTCGTAAATGTCATAACGATTCTTCATAAACTGATTGTAGGAACCCATTAGTTCACGAAGGCCATCAGCGAAAGCTGCCTGCATATCAACTTCCTGATTGGCATAGGTGGCAGGGACAGTGCCCTTTACGGCATGAAGGGCAATTTCTTGTAGTTCAGCAATAGTCATTTTATTACCCTCCTATTACACATTTAGAACTTGTAGCTTGACGCCCTTCTGGCCATCAGGCATAGTGCCATACTCAACAACCTTTAGCTTTAGGCCGGTCGTAGGAGCAGTAGCAGTTAGACAAACCGCACCAGTTGCATCGGTCTTACCATAAACAGCAGAAGTCTTGCAAGACTGTAGAGCAGTAAGAAGAGCTGCCTCATTAGAAAACTCAGCATCAGAATAGCAAATAGTATTAGTATGCCACTTATCACCAACCGCGGGATAACCTAGACGAGGAAGGAAGTCATCAGTGCCATTGAGTCTAAAGTTCTTTAGGCCGGGAGTGCGCTCATCATAGATGTGCTCAGTAGAATATACTAGAGCAACGGGAAGAGAGCCATCAGTATCAAACTTTACAGTGCGGTTAGCCTCGTCAACAGCAAGAATCATACCATTCTCAACTGGAACAGAAGCAAAATCAGTAGCATCGGGCGCGCACTGAGCCACGATACGTCCATCACGACGGAAGGCAACGTTGTTTAGCTCAACTTGGCCGAAACCGTCGATTACCAATCTCTTAGTAGCCATTTTTTATCCTCCAAATTATTTCCTTACATAACGAGCAAGAATCTCGTCGATACCAGTCTTTTGGACATCTTTTCGTAAGTAACTATTGTCTTTCTTTTCATAAAAAGAGAAATTTGTCTTTTTTAGTTCGTAAGCTAATTCCTTATCAAGGTCAGTAGCAGAATATTCGACCATCTTTTCCCGATAATGATTAATAACATCCTCAGAAAGCTTATCTTCATATTCGGCAAAAACAGCGTTCTTCTGCTCTGTCTCAATAGCAAGCTTATATTGCTTCAAAGACTCAACTTCACCAGAAAGCTCCTCAGCCTTTTTGTGTTCAAGTTCAAAATTAGACTGAGCTTCATTCTTCTCTGTATCCAAAGTCGCTACGATAGAATTCAACTCGTCAATTTTGAGTTCAAAACCAGAAATTTTTTCAGCATTCTCTTGGGCGTGTTCAAGATTTTCATTCACTAGCTCATAAGTTCCACCATTGAGATCGCGCAGGGTGTCAAGGGTAGACTTCTCTTTTTCGGTTACATCAATCACGTAAACGCGAACTCTTTCTCCAAGAGACAAACTATCAGTTTCATCATTTTTACTATAATAAATTCGTTCATACTGTTCGAACTCATAGTTGTAAGCTAAAGCATAGTCATCAAAAACGTCGCAAATACTATAATTAACAGTCCAATTACCTTCTTCGGTATAATTTGGATTTAGTAGAGTCCAAATAGCATCAAACTTCTGTCTATCAGAAAGCTTGAAATTAATTTGAGGCATTTCTTTTTGTCCTCCTTTAGAGTATGTTGTTTCAATTTCTTGAATTCTCTTTACAACTTCTTCAATGTTCTCGCGCAATTGGAAAAAGGCCGCCCCTTCAAAACATGGCTCAACCGTGTCGCCTAAAACTTGAAGACCTAAGAAACATCCTTCATCAAAAACAATGTACTGTTGGCCTTGAATTATTTCTCTATGGTATTGAAGAGAAGGCTCATATAATTCCATTGATTGCGCTTTACCAATAATATCATTTGCTTCTTTATAAAGAGCCGTAAAAATTAAGACATCAACGCAAGCATAGGTGCGCGTAACCCCATCTTCATCTTTATGTTCTTCCCACTGAAGATTGGGGTTTTCTGGTACTATACCATAAATCCTTCCTTCTGATCGACGCGCACCATGGTCAGAAAAATCGTCATATTCATAAATTCCTTTTACTGGCGCGTAAGCAATACTTGCTAGAAGCTTCTCTGAGAATTCGTCTGTTATATAAGTGCCGTTGCGATTGCCGTATTTATAAAAAATACGGCATCGCCCTTTGGAAAGCACTTCATTATACTTTTCCAATTTCCCATAAACACAGACAGGAAACTCGAAATTATTCATCGGTCTTCAAGCCTCCTTGTTTATTGATTGATTCTTCTTTTACAATCGTTGAAGGAGATTTTTGCTCAGCCGTTTTTGTTGGACGACCAGGTTCTCCACTCGAGGCTGATTCAGTATAAGAAGAAGCAAGTGGAATTAGTTTATCACGAAGACCTAAGACATCATTTTCTAATTCCTTGATTCCAAGAAGCTCCCTTTGGTCAATTCCAATCGCAATAGATGGTAGTAGAAAACTATAACCAGCTTGCGCGAGCTTCATAGAATCTGTTATAAATTCAGATTGGTTATAATAAGTAATTGGTAGAATGATATATTTGAAAGAGACATTCGTATTTCCAAATAGTTCATTTAGTAAGTCCGTTACAAAGCGCGAAATTTTATTCATAATAATCATCATAAAGGCCATATCATTACGAATAGAATTATCAAGGGCTTGCGCGCCAGTTGGAGAAAATAACTGCGCACTAACACTAGCTTCAGCATATACATTTTGAAGCATTTTTTCAAGATTGTTTGAAACGGCATCAGAAGAAGTCTTAGAAACAATTGAGTCCACGTCTGCGTAAGTTGTTAGGACAGAAAGATTTTTATTTCCTTTCATCATATCAACTGCGCCAGCGTGCATTTCCACTGCTTCATCCGGCTCAAAGAGAAGCGCGCCATCCTGAAGGTGAGGGATTTTTTGAATTAGAATTTTTCTAATTTCTTCCAAATCTCTTTCTCTTTCGGTATCTACTGTCTCATCATATTGAATGGTGGCCGGAATGACGGAAAGGAAAAGCGGATAGCCATCTTCCATGAACGAAAAGCATACTCCGATATTCGCGGGAATTTTTACCCAAGGACAAGTTTCTTTTCCTCTTTCATATCTTCGGTAGTACTTAGAAATTATTGATGGGAATAGAGCTAATTCTTCCTCTCTATCTTCCTTATCAATAATTTGAGAAAAATACGTGACATCAAATTCAACTATATCTCTACCGTATATATCCTTAAAGCAAGAACGAGCGAATTGCGCGGGCAAATCCAAAAGTACAAAATCATTCTTATCTAACTTTTGAATCACACCATAGTAACTTCCATCTATGAGGGCGCGCAAACAAACTTTTTCTTCAAGCTCCTTGAGATGTAACTTATCAAGATAATTCAATGCACCATAGTACCGCTTTTGAACATGGTCGGTGGAGAGTTTTTTACCATAACCCGGAATAGGAGATAGTAATCCGGCCCCTTTCATTAGCGTCGCATAGTATAAAAGAATTCTCTTATACAAACCATCCATAGCGAAATAAGTTCTTGAAAGAATTCGCTGACTTGCTAAAGAACCAGAACTAATAATTTCATCAATCTCTTTTAGAGAGTATTTGCGCAGTCTTCGAGAAGCCCGCGCGCCAGATAGATAATCGTAATCGCCATAAATTTCTCGGCTTTTTGCTACCATCTGTTCACGCGCGCGAGTAAAGGAGGAAAGGTCGCGCGCGGTTTTATTTTCAACTTTCTGTTCTTCCAATTATGTTCCTCCTGTAAAAAATACGAGTTTACGTTTTCCAACGCCTCGTTTTCTTTGGCGTTTTTGTTCTTCTTCCTCTATTTCTTTGATGCGCCAAAGCCCATAAGCAAAAGAGTAATACTTATCGTCGGGGAACCGAGAGTTTATCGGCTCAAGGACGATATCATTGCCCGTCTGCTTAGCTCGAAGGTTAGCCATTTCCGTAAAAAGCTTTGTGGTGTTCTCATGAGGCAGAAGTCGCTCTGTGCGCTCTTTTAGACTCATCTTTTGCCCTTTCTTTGTCGCGAGAAGGGAAGAGCGGGCCTCTTGCTCTGATATTAAGAAGCGAACTAAGCCACTGTTTAGACGAGCATAAGCGTTACCATTGATTTTTGACTTTAGAGGGCCATTGGCTTTCATTGAATAGAGAATTGGGATACAATTACGCGGTTGGATTTTTTTATAATCGTCATTATTGAAGAAGCCGTAAGCGGGAAGCTCTCGCCCGCGGCCGTCGATATGGGTTTTTATCATTTCGTCGGCAATACCAAGACCTACTTTTATTTTCCATACGTTTCGTAAGCGTATGCGTTCTCTTATGAACTGCTATATATCACTATATAGAGAAGACCATATCTTTACTAAAAGTATCCCCCGTTTCGGAACACTGTTCCTACACCTCACGGTTGGTCGTTGAACGTTTCGCTCAAACGCGACTTCGCTGCTGATTACCTTTGAAAGGCTTTCCAGCAATTAGAGGGATTTTGAATGACCTAAGTTGCTAAGCCATTTGTGTCTATAAGGACTTCGCGCGGATTGTATCTCTCAATCAAAAGTTTGATATCAATCGCTTGTTGAGAGAAAGTTTTGGTTTCCGCTTGACGTCCTAGGACATAAATATTTACAACGGTTGAATAGTATTTGCCGTTTACTTTGTTGACCCGAAATACAGTTGCTACTGTGCTGTCGTGTAATCTCATTTATATTTATATGAAGTCGCTAATTTCATACCATAGGGCTTTATGTTCCCATAAAGATTAGACTATATCATTATCCCAGTAGGATATCTTCCATTTCGAGGCGCTTACCTTTACTCTCTTGCGAGATAGTCGTTGAACCGTCCGTAGATTGGCTGCTGATTGCCCTGAAGGTGTCCCAGCAATTAGAAAGATACACATTTTATATTACTACAAAATGGGGCAAAATTCCTTTACCTATATCTATCGACAGTAAGTAGAAAACATTCGGGTCGTCTTTATACTTTTGAAACCACTCTGGATTTTTTTTCTTTCTATACTTAGAAAGTTTCTCAAAATCATACCACGCTTCATCACTCCCGCCAATCCAAGTTCCTAAAAATTCAGCTGCGAAAGTTGCTTCATTGTAGGAGGATGAGAACTTTTGTCGCTCGACGAAAGCCTTGTCTACCAAGCCGTGCATCGCCGGCAATCTATAATCAAGTCCCATTACAAAAGCATGGGCGGGGTCAATTATTGCCTGTATCATCGTCTCGCAAAGTAATGCGTAGGCATAGGATGATTTAGTGCCTGCGGAAGTACCACTAATCATCTGCTGATTTACGGCTTCATATGGGTTTACAAGGCCGAGTGCGTTGCGGCGCGAAACGTTTAGTTGGGGGATGATGATTTCACTAACCGCGTCTTCGTCGGCGTCACGTGTCTCATCGAGAAAGATTGAGTGACGTCGGAGGCCGCGTGATGAATCTGTTGCCCCTTCGACGGTGAATAATGAACCATTCTTGAAATAAGCTTCGCCTACGTCTTTTGATAAATTGATGTGCGGTTTGCCCATAAAAACTTCGAGTTCTTTTTCAAGAAGAGGCCATATCTTTAGAATTTCGGCTATTTTTTCTTTGAAAATTTTTCATTTTATTAGCTTATGCTTTCGCATAAGATTAGACTATATCTTTTGCCGCGAGGCAAGGCACCGTTTCAGAATTTACTCCCGAAGGATAGTCGTTGAACCTCTCAAAAAGAGTTGGCTGCTGATTGCCCATTATAAATACCCTTAGGCTTTTGCCGTAGGTTATCCCAAAACTTGTTTCTGCTTTTGCTCCTATAAAAAAGGCATTTGGGCTTTTAGGGTTTCCCAGCAATTAGATGCCTGATTTATCTCCTTTTTACAAAGAAGAGGCGCAAAATTTTTACGCCTTGGGTTTTGACCGGTGCAATGAGTGAGCACTTATGTCCTGGAATGAAAACGCATTGTAAAAACATTCCCAAAACGGAAAGGAACGATTTCGAGGCCGCGCGCGTTGCTGTAATGTAGACTTGGTTATAGCGCATCAAACTTCTAAGAAAAATACGCTGATACATGAACAAATCAAACTGACTATTTTCTGGTCGAATTATGTCCAAATAGACGTCGGGATAGACGGTATAGATTTGTGTCAAATCTGCAAAAAACTTTTCATTTCTTATCAAAAAGTCTTCAGTAACTTCAACGCCCTTTTCTAGTAAAACACCATCTCGATAGATACGGTTATCTTGGAGAAAAGGCGAAGTGGGCGGCCGCAACTGGATAATACTCATACGCCCATCTCCCCTTCTGTCTCAAAATCTTCCTCGTCTTCATCTTTGAAAACTTCTGCTTCGTAGATGTCGGCGTCGAAATCTTTTTGCTCTGTCTCATAGAAATTTTCGCTTTCTTGGACGTTTTTAAGAGCTTGGAGGCGCGCGGTTATCTCTTCACCAAGACTGCTTTCGTTGACGTAAAGGCGCTGATTCCATGCCTGAATATTCTTGATTGTTTCGTCTACAACATCACGAGTCGCGCCATCATAAAACTTGTTCTGATTGCCGCGTTTTTCGAGCCAAAGTGCCAATTCACCAAAGCTATCGAAGTCGTGCGCGTTCTTTATATTTTTGGGTGTGAACTCAGCTGTTTTGACCAGCTTATCATAAGTCGCCATAAATTTATCGACGTCTTTATCTCCCGCGCGGATGCGACTATCAATTTCATAGGACACCTTACAAAGCTTTTGAGCTTGGTCGATTTGAAGTGCGCCGACCACGTTTTGAGACATTAGAAGTCCTTGATAAAGGTTTTCGAGGTAATTTAGGGCATCTTCGTCATAGTTGGCACCCCACCGCGCGCGCAGCTCGTCGAAATGCTTCTCCTTCAAAAGCGGAATCTCTTCTTCCACTAAACCGACTGCCTTTAGTTCTTGATATTGCTTGAAATAAGAGTCCCACCCAAGGCCCTCATAGTCTTGCGAAGCAAAAACTTTGGAATAAGCTGCCCACACGCTATCAGGAGAATTGAGTTCGCGCAATCTCTCCCATTCTTTTACAATAAATGGAATATCAGCCCATTGGCACAACTTATCAATAAAGCACCAATCAAAGTCGTGTTCGCGCAACATCGAAGTAACGCATGAATTACAAAGTGGAAGATGGTGGTCGGGATAGAATTCGCTGTGAGTGAAAGCGAAATCCTCTTCTGGTTGTTCTACCTGGCATCGCGCGCACCGTTTTGAGAGAAACGAACGCTTAGGGCGAGGAATTTGAGGAATTACTGGCATTTGGAGGCCTCCTCCTCTTCAAGGGTCGCGCGCATTTCTTTATTGTCTTTTTCTACGCGGCGCAGCACTTTTATAAGTTCTCTTTTTTGCTTTCGCCCCATTTTACCGAAAGCGACAACTGTATCAATAAAGACATCCTCAAAAGGACGGTGATCGCGCGCTTCCGTAGTCAGCGGAACATTGAGAAGATTGGTAAGCCCCAAAAACTCCTCTACTTCCAGTGACGCCGCGCGTGCGACAAACTCGTTTACTAAATCTAGTTTCAATTTTTCCTCCTTTCGCGCAGCGCTTTTTCGCAAGCTTTACAACGAGGTGAAAAGCCATCTGAAGATTTTGCTTTGCGCATAAAGTAATCTGGAGTCCTAAGTAGCGTGCGCGCGCAATCCTTACACGTTTTGAAGTTTTCGGGGAAAAATAGCTCCGAAGTAACTTGGTAATGCGCGGACGCCGCTGCGGCTATTTTTGGCAATATCTTTTGGCGATAAAGAGTTGAAATATAATTTTCGCCATAAGATTTGCCATATTTTGATGCTATCTTCTCTACAATTTTAGTGTTGGTTTCGTGTGCGACCTTCGCGCGCAATATGTCGAGGTAGAGAGGTGAAAGTCGTGCGAGTTTTTGGTAATAGGTAAAAGTGGAAAAAAGGGCTTGAAGGCCTTCATCAGAGTTTTGGTCGGGCAAAAGCTCGGAGTAAAGAGAGATAAAAGAAGCGAGGTGCGCGGGGTCGCGGAAATCAAATGAGTTCGGCGCACTTGAGGGTTCGCGCCAGATGGTTTTGGAGAGAAGCTTTTCTTCGTCTGGGGTTAGAGTGCCGGGAGTTGGAAACTCACCGGAGGAGGGGAAAATTTTTGGAGCCAGCTGAATTGGGAGGTTTCCGAGTGGAAGAATGGGAATATCTGTGTTTAAGAGCGGAGGAAGTACGGGGTCTTGGACAATAGTGGGGGTGTGACGCTGGATTAGAGGGGCCGCGTAAGTATCACGCCATGGGTATTGTTCAGAACGTTTCTCAACTAGAAGTTTTCGCTTCTTCAAATAGGCATATTCGGTTAGGGATTGGGCGTGCGCGCGGATTTCTTCGGCTTCCGCCGAAGTAAAACGTTCGAGGAGCTGACTACGAGGGGGTTTAGCCTGACGGCCAATAAAGTTTTCATAGAAGCGAGTTTCGAGGTCGAGCGTATCAATTTCGCGCCAAAGGCCTTCAAGGTGCGCGAGGACGTCAGGAGAGGCGAGGGCGCGAGCTTCCTCTCGGGAGAAGACTCGACGTGTTTTTTGAGTTTTTGGAGCGACGTAAGGAGAAGCAAGACGCGCTTCGAGGAAAGTGGGGTTTTCTTGTAATTCGTCAAGAGACTCGACTTTTTTTTCTTTCTTTTTCCAGAAGGTTTCTAGTTCAATGGTTTCGTCAGAATTCTTATCTCCCCATAGAACATAGTCGGCCATTAGCTCTAGTTCGGATGAAGTTGGCGTAAACGCCAGAGAGTCTAGGTATTTTGTTAGGAAGACTTGACGTTCTTCTGCCGAAGAAAGCGAGAAGTCTAGCTGTAAGCGATTTCGTTTAGGCATTTCATATAAGCCCTCCGTTCATAATTTGCCTCAGTTTCTAATTTAGATTATAACGAAATTTTGGGGCGAAGTCAAATTTCAGTGAGAAAAGTTTCTAATTTCAGTGAGAAAAGTTTCTAATTTCAGTGA
>ERZ808259.29-NODE-29-length-118397-cov-8.265510_pt1 | contig 118397 bp, 114 predicted proteins | sample MGYA00521279_ERZ808259 | MGnify/ENA primary metagenome ERZ808259 (study PRJEB31516, sample SAMN03275586) | gut metagenome | biome: mammalia-associated habitat; material: feces | host: Papio cynocephalus | place: Kenya | collected 2012-07-27 ...
GTACTACTCTACCCAGCCATGAAGTACTACTCTACCCAGCCATGAAGTACTACTCTACCCAGCCATGAAGTACTACTCTACCCAGCCATGAAGTACTACTCTACCCAGCCATGAAGTACTACTCCATTTCCCGTTTCAACCTATAGAAACAACTCCATCAATGCGCGAGACGAGCAAAAAGGCGCGCCTCCACCCATTTCGCCTTAATCATTGCCATCCTGCAAGACATAAGGAATTCCTGAGCCTGACTGAAACCCACAGTCCGGGAGGATATCTGTCCGTGCCCATACCATGTTTTCCGCGTGCAAAAGCGAGGTAAACCAAAGGGCTGGTACTTCGGGGAGAAGTGCCAGCCCCAATTCCTTACATGGCCTGCTTGTAAGGTTGACAAAAGTTTTCCCAGACAGCAACAAACCTTCTGACGGCTTCCCTACGCGCGTGCCCAATTACCGCGACAGCGTGTCGCATACGCATAAAGCCGCCCCTGTTCCATGACGGAAACAGGGGCGGCTCAATATTGCTTGGCAATCTGGAATTATTCGGCGGCGGGCTCTGTAGCGGGAACCTCGACAGCAGAAACCTCTTCCACAGGTGTCTCTGTTGCAGCCTCGGCACTCTTCTTTGAAGAACGGCGTGTGCGCTTTGCCTTCTTTGGCGCCTTGGCCATGTTCTCGTCGAAGTCAACAAGCTCTATGAAACACATCGAGGCATTGTCGCTCGCGCGGAAACCCGTCTTGATGATGCGTGTGTAACCACCAGGACGGTCACCCACCTTCTGGGAAATCACGGTAAAGAGTTCTGTAATGGCCTTCTTGTCCTGCAGGTAGCTGAAGACTACACGACGGGAATTTGTGGTGTCCTGCTTGCTCTTGGTTATCAGAGGCTCCACATATTTCTTCAAAGCCTTTGCCTTGGCGAGGGTCGTAGTGATTCTTTTGTGCATGATCAGAGAGATGGCCATGTTGGACAACATGGCGGCTCTGTGAGATGCAGTACGGCCCAGATGATTGAATTTCTTATTATGTCTCATCTTGTTTTAATCTTTATCTAATTTATACTTGGATATGTCTGTTCCAAACGAAAGATTCAGACTCTCGAGCAAATCATCAAGCTCCGTGAGCGATTTCTTGCCGAAGTTGCGGAACTTCAGGAGATCCGTCTTGTTGTACTGGACCAGGTCACCCAGTGTCTCCACGTCAGCCGCCTTCAGGCAGTTGAGCGCACGCACGGAGAGGTCCATGTCTGCAAGCTTGGTCTTCAGAAGCTGGCGCATGTGAAGAACTTCCTCGTCGAACTCGTCCGCATCGGAACCATCACCGTTCTCGATGGTAATCTTATCATCAGAGAACAGCATGAAATGCTGGATAAGTATCTTGGCGGCATCCTTCAGCGCTTCCTTCGGATGTATGGAACCATCTGTCGTGATTTCGAGAATCAACTTCTCGAAGTCGGTCTTCTGCTCTACGCGGAAATTCTCGACAGAGTATTTAACATTTCTGATGGGAGTGTAAATCGAATCAATAGGAATGACATTAACATCGGTGCAGTACTCGCGGTTCTCCTCCGCAGGGACATAGCCACGCCCCTTGTTGATGCCAATCTCTATCTGCATCGTTGCTTTTGCATCTAAATGGCAAATAACCAAATCAGGGTTTAACACTTCAAATCCAGTCAGATACTTGTTGAAGTCGCCTGCCTTGAACTCTGTGCAGTTCTCTACAGTGACACTCACTTTCTCGGTCTCGAATTCATCTACTAACTGCTTGAACCGAACTTGCTTCAAGTTCAAGATAATGTTGGTGACATCTTCTTTTACACCAGGAACTGTAGCAAACTCATGCTCAACTCCAGCGATAGCCACAGTGTTCACTGCGAAGCCGTCAAGCGAGGAAAGAAGTATGCGGCGCAAAGCATTGCCTATGGTGGTACCAAAACCACCCTCCAGGGGACGAAACTCGAACTTGCCGTACTTGTCGTCCGCCTCCAACATTATAACTTTATCGGGCTTTTGAAATGCTAATATCGCCATTATCAATTATTATTTAGAGTACAACTCAACAATCAACTGCTCCTTGATAGTCTCAGGAATATCAGCGCGTTCGGGCTTGTGGAGCAACTTGCCTGACTTCAGGTTCTCATCCCACTCCATCCAAGGGTACTTGCTGTGGTTGAAGCCGGCCAGGGCGTTCTGGATTACCTCAAGGCTCTTGGAACGCTCACGCACACCCACAACCTGGCCAGGCGCAACGCTGTAGGAAGCGATACCCACAACCTTGCCGTCAACAGTTATATGCCTGTGATTGACCAACTGGCGGGCCGCAGCACGGGTGGGGGCGATACCCAGACGGTAAACCACATTGTCAAGCCGGCACTCCAAACTCTGGAGAAGGATCTCACCTGTGATGCCGCTGGCACGTGAAGCCTTCTCGAACATGTTGCGGAACTGCTTCTCAAGCACGCCATAAGTGTACTTAGCCTTCTGCTTCTCCGCAAGCATGATACCATACTCGGATGTCTTGCGCCGGCGGTTGTTGCCATGCTGCCCTGGAGGGAATTTCCTCTTTGAAAGAACCTTGTCAGCACCGAAAATAGCTTCGCCAAAACGGCGGGCAATCCTTGATTTTGGACCAATATATCTAGCCATGTCTTATCTATTTTTACAGCCTCATTTTACAATATTACACTCTTCTTCTCTTTGGAGGACGACAGCCATTGTGAGGCAAAGGAGTAACATCCACAATCTCTACGACCTCGATGCCCGCACCGTGTACCGTGCGGATGGCTGACTCACGTCCGTTGCCCGGACCCTTGACATATGCCTTCACTTTACGGAGACCCAGGTCATACGCAGTCTTGGAGCAGTCCTGGGCGGCCATCTGAGCAGCGTAAGGGGTGTTCTTCTTGGAACCGCGAAAGCCCATCTTACCGGCTGATGACCAGGAGATGACCTGACCCTCGTTGTTGGTCAGGGAGATAATAATATTGTTGAACGAGCTGTGCACATGAAGTTGACCCATCGCGTCAACCTTCACAACTCTTTTCTTTGCAGCAACAGTTTTCTTTGCCATATCTCAAACGTTATTTAGTAGCCTTTTTCTTGTTTGCGACAGTCTTCTTCTTGCCTTTGCGTGTACGAGCATTGTTCTTTGTGCTCTGGCCACGGACAGGAAGGCCGTTACGGTGACGGACACCACGATAGCAACCGATATCCATCAGACGCTTGATGTTCAGCGCAATCTCGGAACGAAGGTCACCCTCCACCTTGTAGTTTGCTGCAATAATCTCGCGAATCTTACCAGCCTCCTCGTCTGTCCAGTCAGACACACGCTTGTCCTTATCGACACCTGCCTGCTCCAGGATCTTGGCTGAGCTACTGCGACCTATACCATACACATAGGTCAAGGCGATCTCACCCCGCTTGTTCTGGGGCAAATCCACACCAACAATTCTAATTGCCATATATACTTTTCTTTTCTTTTGTCTTACCGACTCAACCCTGACGCATCTTGTACTTCGGGTTCTTTTTGTTAATCACATACAGACGACCCTTGCGACGGACTATCTTGCAATCGGGTGTGCGTTTCTTCAAAGAAGCTCTTGTTTTCATATCTGGTTCTATTTATATCTGAATACGATTCTTCCCTTTGTCAAATCATAGGGGCTCATCTCCACCTTCACCTTGTCACCGGGCAGGATCTTGATGTAATGAAGCCTCATTTTGCCGGAAATGTTGCAGATTATCTTCTGCCCTATCTCCAACTCCACGCGGAACATCGCGTTGGAGAGTGACTCCACAATGACCCCGTCCTGCTCTATCACTGCTTGCTTTGCCATACTATCTTGTTCATTCAGTTCTGTTGGTTCTCTATCTTCTCAAAAGAGGAGAGTATGTCGGGCTTGCCCTTGTGGATGGCTACCGTGTGCTCAAAATGAGCCGCAGGCTTTCCGTCGCGCGTCTTTACCGTCCAGCGGTCTGGCATCATGTAAATCAGGGGGCTTCCCATCGTAATCATCGGCTCTATCGCAATGCAGAGCCCATTCTTAATCAGGACACCATTTCCCCTCCGCCCATAGTTGGGAACCTGGGGGTCCTCGTGCATTTCCTTTCCTATACCATGACCCACGAACTCACGAACCACTCCGTAGCCCGCACTCTCACAATGCGCCTGTACCGCAGCCCCGATGTCGCCAATCCTTTTCCCAGCACATGCATTACGGATACCCTCATAGAGAGCTTCCTTGGTCACCCTCAGAAGCCTCCTGGTCTCCCCGTTGACCTCGCCGACACAGAACGTGTAGCACGAGTCACCATTATAGCCGTTGAGCAGGACTCCACAATCCACAGACACAATATCGCCATCCCTCAGCACATCCTCACCAGGAACGCCATGAACGACAACATCGTTTATGGAAGTACATACCGAACCAGGAAACGGGCCACCATAAGGGTTGGGGAAACCCTTGAAAGTGGGAACAGCACCATGGTCTCTTATATACTCCTCGGCCACTCTGTCGATTTCGGCAGTCGACACACCCGGCCGAATGATCTTGCCCAACTCGGCCAGGGTATCAGCCACCAAAAGGCTGGCAGAACGCATTAACTCTATCTCGTCCTCTGTCTTGAGAAAAATCATCGTCGACTCCTTCACCGCCCTCAATGAGCGGTAATGCCTGAACGTCCGTGTATGCGGCCCGAACTCAGCAACCCGTCATAGTGTCTCATAAGCAGGTGACTCTCTATCTGCTGGAGCGTGTCGAGAACGACGCCCACCAGAATCAAGAGGGACGTGCCGCCAAAGAACTGCGCGAACTCCTGCTGCACATTCAACAAACCCGCAAAAGCAGGCATGCACGCAATGACAGCCAGGATGAGCGAACCGGGCAGTGTGATGTAGTCCATTATGCGGTCAATGAAGTCCGCAGTGTCCTTTCCTGGACGCACACCGGGAATGAAGCCGTTGTTGCGCTTCATGTCCTCTGCCATCTGCGTCGGGTTCAGCGTAATGGCCGTGTAGAAATATGTGAATGCAACTATCAGGATTGCAAAGACAATATTGTAAGCCAAACTCGTGTGGTCAGACATCGCCATCAGCACGGGAGAGGAAACTTCACCATTGGAGAGAAACCCCAGGAGTGTTACAGGAATAAACATGATTGCCTGCGCAAAGATTATAGGCATCACGTTTGCGGCAAAAATCTTCAGAGGGATATACTGACGAACTCCACCAACCTGCTGGCCCGCATACATGCGCTTCGCATACTGCACAGGTATCTTGCGGGTACCCTGTACAAGCATGATCGCGACAAGAATGACCACAAAGAGCAGAAGCAACTCGATGAGGAACATCACGAGACCACCACCGCCAAGATTGTTCAGCCGCGACACGACCTCCTGGCCGAAAGCCTGGGGCAGACGAGCTATAATACCCAACATAATGATGAGGGATACGCCATTGCCTATGCCCTTGTCCGTTATGCGCTCACCTATCCAAAGCACAAACATGCTGCCTGCGGCAAGAATAATTGTGCTCGCGAAGATGAACAGCGTCCAATTGAGACTGGGATTCAAGGCCCCGCTTGACTGGGCACGAAGATTAATCAGATAACCAGGCGCCTGGAACAGCAGGATGAAAATCGTCAAGTAACGGGTGTACTGATTCATCTTCCTGCGTCCACTCTCACCCTCACGCTGCAACTTCTGGAAGTAAGGTACAACAAAGGCGAACAACTGAACCACAATAGAAGCGGTGATATATGGCATAATCCCCAACGCGAAAATAGAGGCATTGGAGAATGCACCACCCGAGAACATATTCAACAGGGACATCAGACCTGTATTCGTCTGCTCGCGCAAAGCAGACAAGCCCGCAGGGTCAATACCAGGAAGTACAATGAACGATCCGAAACGGTATATTGCCGCAAAGGCAAGGGTGATGAGGATCCGAGTTCTCAAATCCTCAACACGCCATATGTTTCTCAGAGTCTCGAAAAACTTCTTCATCTGATTTACAGTTTAGTAGCAGTTCCACCTACATTTTTTATGGCCTCCTCTGCCGACTTCGAGAATGCGTTTGCAGCAACTTCCACCTTCACGGACAGTTCGCCATTACCCAGAACCTTTACAGGCCCTTTCCTCGCTTTTACCAAACCCGCAGCGACCATATCTGCCACCGCTATCTTGTTCAAGCCTTCCTTCTCGGCCAATTCCTGGATAGAGGACAGGTTCACGACCTGATACTCGACACGGCTGATGTTTTTGAAACCGAACTTGGGCAGACGGCGTTGCAAAGGCATCTGACCACCCTCGAAACCTATCTTCCTCTTGTAACCAGAACGAGCCTTGGCACCCTTGTGACCGCGCGTGGACGTGCCACCCAAGCCAGACCCTGGGCCACGGCCAAGTCTTCTGCGGCTGTGTGTTGACCCACAAGCGGGTTTCATATTGTGTAATTTCATAACTTGTTACGTTTAATGTTGAATACAGATTAGTCTAAAACTACCACCAGATGGTGCACGGCTCTTATCAAACCACGTGTCGAGGGTGTGTCCTCCACCTCAACCACCTGGTTCATTTTCTTGAGTCCCAGAGTGTCCAGTGTTGCTTTCTGGGTGCGGGGAGCATGGATTCGGCTCCTTACCTGCTTGACTTTTATTGTTGCCATATCAAAACTCCTTTTTTAGCCTCTGAATACTTTCTCCAGACTAATGCCACGGTTGGCGGCAACAGTCTTTGCATCACGCATCTGAGCAAGAGCAGCTATAGTGGCCTTCACCAGGTTGTGGGGATTTGACGACCCCTTCGACTTGGCCAGGCAATCGGTCACGCCCGCGCTGTCAAGCACGGCACGCATGGCACCACCTGCCACGACACCAGTACCCTGAGAGGCAGGCATAATCAACACGCGAGCCCCGCCAAACTTTGCGGAAGACTCGTGGGGAACCGTGCCGTGCTGCACAGGAACGCGCACGAGATTCTTCTTGGCAGACTCCACACCTTTAGCAATGGCAGCGGTAACCTCACTAGCCTTTCCAAGCCCCCAGCCGATGACACCTTTCTCGTCACCAACGACCACGATGGCAGCGAAAGTGAAAGTACGGCCACCCTTTGTGACCTTGGTCACACGATTGATGGCAACGAGCTTGTCCTTCAACTCGATATCGCTGCTTATCCTTACTTTATTTATTGCCATATCTGTTTTAGAATTTAAGTCCACCGTTACGCGCAGCATCAGCCACTTCTTTCACCCTACCATGATACAGATAGCCGTTTCGGTCAAACACCACAGTGGTAATGCCAGCTTCGAGAGCCTTCTTGGCAGCAATCTCACCTACCTTTGCGGCCTGCTCCTTCTTGGGACAAGACTCCATGCCAAGGGAAGAGGCTGACGCGAGGGTCGTGCCGTTCTGGTCATTGATTATCTGAACATAAATTTGCTTGTTGCTTCTGAAGACCGTCATGCGAGGACGCTCCGCTGTGCCAGAAATCTTATTGCGGATTCTGTACTTTATCTTGATTCGTCTTTCTATTTTAGTTGTCATAACCTTACAGATTTGAAATTACTTGGCTCCTGCAGACTTGCCTGACTTCCTGCGTATTTGCTCACCAACGAACAAGATACCCTTACCCTTATATGGCTCAGGCATACGGAAAGACCGTATCTTCGCGCACACCTGCCCAAGAAGCTGCTTGTCACAAGACTCCAGTATAATCTTGGGGTTCTGGTTTCGCTCCGACTTCGTCTCGACTTTGATCTCCTGGGGGAGCTGCATTATGATGGGATGAGTGTAACCCAGGGCGAACTCCATGAGGTTTCCCTGGTTCGACACACGGTATCCCACACCTACAAGTTCCAACTCCTTTTTGTAACCCTCTGAAACGCCGACAACCATGTTGTGAACCAGGGCGCGGTAGAGGCCGTGAAAAGCCTGCTTCTGCTTTTTGTCCACATTGTCGTTGCTCTCGTCAATGGAAAAGGTGACCACGCCACTCTCTATCTTGACATTTATGGAAGGATGAACAGACTGCGTCAACTCGCCGTTCTTACCCTTGACGGTAACAACATTTGCATCACTTACAGCAACTGTGACACCTGCGGGGATGCTGATTGGCAATTTACCTATTCTAGACATTTCTGACCTCCTCTACATTAATATACATAACAGAGAACCTCGCCACCAATCCGAAGGTCGGCTGCCTCCTTGTTTGTCATCACGCCCTTTGAAGTGGACAGGATGGCGATTCCCAAGCCATTGATTACACGGGGCATTTCCTTGTATCCTGTGTACTTGCGCATACCTGGCTTGGATATCCTTATCAACTTCTTGATTGCATTTGCCTTCTCTACGGCATCATACTTCAGGGCTATCTTAATTGTGCCCTGGGGGCCATCCTCCACGAACTTGTAGTTCAAGATGTAACCCTTCTCAAAGAGAATCTTCGTGATCTCTTTTTTCAGATTTGACGCGGGAACTTCCACAACACGATGCTTGGCCATGATCGCGTTGCGCAGCCTTGTCAAATAATCAGCTATTGGATCTGTCATTTTATATTGGTTTAATTAATCGGGGCTCTCCCGACAATATTAAAAGATTTCCTTACCAACTGGCCTTTCTCACGCCGGGAATCAACCCACTTGAGGCAAACTCGCGGAACTGGATACGTGAGATACCGAACAAGCGGATATAGCCCTTGGGGCGTCCCGTAATCTTGCAGCGGTTATGCAAACGGATAGGATTGGCATTGCGGGGAATTTCCTGAAGTTTCTGCGCGGCCTCATATGCCTCTGCAGGCTCTCCTGTGCGGACTATTTTTTTCAGGGCAGCGCGTTTCTCCGCATACTTGGCCACCATCTTGGCTCTCTTCACCTCGCGAGCCTTCATTGATTCTTTTGCCATATCGTTTAATCGTTTTTCCCGTTTTTGAAAGGAAGGCCGAACTCCTTCAGGAGCGCATATCCCTCCTCATCTGTCGCGGCTGTCGTGACGAAGGTAATGTTCATTCCCAAGATGCGGTCAATTGTGTCAATGTTGATCTCGGGGAAGATTATCTGCTCCTGAATGCCGAGTGTGTAGTTCCCGCGTCCGTCAAGTTTGCTCTCTATGCCCTTGAAGTCGCGGATACGGGGCAGAGCCACACGAACCAATTTCTCCAAAAACTCATACATTCTCTCACGACGCAGTGTCACCATGACACCTATAGGCATCTTCTTACGGAGTTTGAAGTTGGCCACGTCCTTCTTGGAAACTGTAGCCACAGCCTTCTGGCCTGTAATAGATGTGAGTTCATTGATGGCAACCTCTATGATTTTCTTGTCCGAAGTAGCCATGCCCAAACCTTCATTGATGACAATCTTCTTGAGCACAGGTATCTGCATGGGAGAAGAATAGTTGAACTTCTTCATCAAAGCAGGTGCAATGCGCTCGGAATATTCTTTCTTTAGGCTTGCTGTGTTTGCCATTATCCTTTCTCCTACTTATTTTTTTATTTTGACATTTCTTGCCTTGCCATTAGATCTGAGCACCTTGCCGTCAACCACTGGATTCAGCTTTGAAACTTGAATAGGAGCCTCCTGCCGGACAAAACCTCCCTGGGGGTTCTTTGCACTGGGCTTCTGGCTCTTCGAGACCATGTTGACACCTTCAACAATGGCACGACGCTCTTTCACGAGCACCTGCAACACCTTGCCTGTCTGTCCCTTGCTGTTTCCAGAATTGACATACACGGTATCGCCTTTCTTTACATGTAATGTGTTCATTGCTCCAACTCTCTTAATAATGATTAAAGAACCTCAGGTGCGAGAGAAACAACTTTCATGTTGACGGCACGCAACTCACGAGCCACAGGGCCGAAAATACGGCTACCGCGCAGTTCGTCTGCATTGTTCAGAAGAACGCAGGCGTTATCATCAAAACGAATATAAGACCCGTCAGCACGACGGACTTCCTTCCTGGTACGCACAATCAGTGCCTTTGATACTGCTCCTTTCTTAATATCACTTGACGGTATCACGCTCTTGACTGCCACAACAATCACGTCGCCAACCGTTGCATAACGACGTCGTGTACCGCCGAGGACACGAATGCACATGCACTCTTTGGCACCGCTGTTGTCAGCCACGAGCAATCTGGTTTCTGCCTGTATCATAGTTTACTTAGCTCTTTCTACGATTTCTACTACTCTCCATCTCTTTGTCTTGCTCAAAGGACGTGTCTCCATAATAAGGACGGTGTCGCCCTTGTGACAGTCATTATTCTCGTCGTGCGCATGGTACTTCTTCGTCTTGGCGACAAACTTACCATAAATGGGATGCTTCTCCTTGAACTTGGCAGCAACCACAATGGTCTTTTCCATCTTGTCGCTCACCACGACACCTGTTCTTGTCTTTCTTAAATTTCTTGCTTCCATGTCTAAGACCAATGTTATTTGTTAAGTTCTCTCTGGCGAAGCACAGTCTTCAGGCGAGCGATGTTACGACGCGCAGTCCTTATCTGAGCATTATTCTCCAGGGGGGAGACAGCATGGTTCAAAAGCATCTGCTTGTAGTTAGCCTGCTCCGTCTGTATGCGTTCTGCCAATTCTTCAGTTGTCAGCGCCTTTATTTCTGCTACTTTCATATTATGCGTTTTTGTCGTAATCACGTCTAACGATGAACTTCGTGGTCACAGGAAGTTTCTGTGCCGCCAGTCTCAAAGCCTCCTTGGCAATATCGTAGGATACGCCCTCTATCTCGAAGATTATCCTGCCCGGAGTAATTGGGAAAACATATCCCACGGGATCACCCTTACCTTTACCCATTCGCACGTCAGCGGGCTTCTTGGTGACAGGCTTGTCTGGGAATATGCGTATCCAACTCTGGCCCTCACGCTGCATGTAACGTGTCATTGCCACACGCGCCGCCTCAATCTGGCGAGCCGTAATCCAGTGTGTTTCCAAAGACTTGATTCCGAAGGACCCGAAAGCAAGCTGGTTTCCACGCATGGCGTTGCCCTTGCTACGCCCTTTTTGCGGTCTTCTATATTTGGTTCTCTTTGGTTGTAACATAATAATCCTTGTGTTTAGCGATTATTGCTTCTCTTGCGCCGGAAGTTCTTGCCTCCGTTGGCACCATAGTTGCGCCCGCCCTCCTTCTGCTGAGAGAAATTGGGAGCCAGGTCTCTCTTTCCATAAACCTCTCCACGGCAAATCCACACCTTGATGCCGAGCAGGCCTACCTTCGTGAGTGCCTCAGCCTGGCAGTAGTCAATGTCCGCACGGAAGGTGTGCAAGGGAGTACGTCCCTCCTTGAACATCTCGGAACGCGCGATCTCGGCACCATTCAGACGACCGCTGATAAGCACCTTGATGCCCTCTGCACCTGCCCTCATCGTGTTGGCCACAGCCATTTTGATGGCACGGCGATACGCTATTTTACCCTCCACCTGGCGCGCAATGTTGTTGGCTACAATCACAGCGTCAACTTCGGGCTTCTTCACCTCGAAGATGTTAATCTGGATGTCCTTGTCCGTGAGCTTCTTCAACTCCTCCTTCAGGTTGTCCACATTTTCGCCTCCCTTGCCGATGATAAGACCCGGACGAGCGGTGCAAACAGTAATGGTCACCATTCTCAGAGTACGCTCTATCACAATTCTTGAGATGCTGGCATCACCAAGACGAGCGTTCAAGTACTTGCGGATCTTGCTGTCCTCAAGAATGGTGTCACCGAAATTTTTGCCACCATACCAATTGGAGTCCCAACCGCGAATGATGCCCAAACGGTTACTTATAGGATTAACTTTCTGTCCCATACTCTTCTTAATCTTTTTCTTCCTTAGTGTCGACGAACAAAGTCACGTGATTTGAACGCTTGCGTATTCTGTAACCTCGTCCTTGTGGAGCAGGCCTCATACGCTTTAGAGTCACCCCCTCATCAACAAAAATCCTCGTGATGAAAAGCTCACCATTCTCGGCCTTACGCTCATGTTTCTGCTCCCAGTTGTCGATGGCAGAGCGGAGGAGTTTCTCCACATCCGTACTGGCAGCCTTTACACAGAACTTCAAAGTTGCCAGTGCCTTGTTCACTTCCATGCCGCGAACCAAATCAACCACATATCTCATCTTGCGGGGAGAAGAAGGAACGTTACGCAACTTGGCAAAACTCACAGCCTTGCGCGCTTCCTTTCTGCTGTCAGCAGCCAATCTTTTTCTCTTTCCCATTATGTTATTACTCTAATTTTAAAACGACTGAAGCCTGCTCACTTCTTCTTGTTACCAGCATGGCCACCGAACCTGCGTGTGGGAGCGAACTCGCCCAACTTGTGTCCAACCATATTTTCAGTAACGTAAACAGGAATAAACTTGTTACCGTTATGAACGGCTACCGTATGCCCGACAAAATCGGGAGAAATCATCGAGGCGCGAGACCACGTCTTCACAACGTTCTTCTTGCCACTTTCATTCATAGCCAGAATTCTCTTCTCGAGCTTGACCTCTATATACGGACCTTTCTTTAATGAACGACTCATACTTACTCTAGCTTACTAAAAGGTTACTTATTGCATCTTTCGATAATATACTTGTTGGACTGCTTCTTGGGAGCACGGGTCTTGAGACCCTTTGCATACAGGCCCTTACGCGAACGGGGATGTCCACCAGACTGCCGTCCTTCACCACCACCCATGGGATGGTCGTGTGGGTTCATGACAACACCACGATTGTGTGGACGACGACCCAGCCAGCGAGAGCGGCCGGCCTTGCCCGAACTCTCCAGGGCATGGTCCGAGTTACCCACGCTACCCACTGTGGCCTTGCAGGCGCTGAGTATCTGGCGAGTCTCGCCAGAGGGCAATTTAATCACGCAGTAACGACCCTCACGGGAAGTAAGTTGAGCGAAATTTCCAGCGGAACGTACCAGAAGAGCACCCTGTCCTGGACGGAGTTCAATGTTATGAATCACCGTACCCACGGGGATGTTCTGCAGAGGCAGGGCATTCCCGATTTCAGGAGCAGCCTCGGCACCACTCATCACCGTAGTGCCCACCTTCAATCCGTTGGGAGCAATAATATAACGTTTTTCACCATCTGCGTAATACAGCAGAGCGATACGAGCCGAGCGGTTCGGATCATACTCAATTGTCTTAACCACAGCTGGCACACCATCCTTCTCTCGTCTGAAATCCACAAAACGGAACTTCCGCTTGTGGCCTCCACCGATATAGCGTACGGTCATCTTACCGGTGTGGTTACGTCCACCGGTAGAGCGTTTTCCGTAAACGAGAGATTTCTCAGGTACCGATGCAGTAATTTCTTCGAAGGTACCTATAATCTTGTGTCTTTGACCCGGAGTAGTGGGCTTGAATTTACGTACTGCCATCTTTTATCAAATGTTGCTATAAAAATCGATAACATCACCCTCTTTGAGGGTCACGATTGCCTTCTTGAACGCGTTGGTACGTCCCTTGATAAGACCAGAGCGTGTGTAACGGCTCTTGTTCTTGCCGGCATAAACGCATGTGTTCACGGCAGTGACAGACACATTATACAAGGCCTCCACTTCCTTTTTTATTTCAATCTTGTTGGCATCAGGACGCACGATGAAGCCGAACTTGTTCTGCTTCTCTGTGATAGCGGTCATCTTCTCGGTGACCAGCGGCTTTATGATATATCCCATAATAGTAGCTTCGACTCTTTATTTGTTCAAGTTTCCGTCAACCACACTGAGCGCGCCCTCGGCCATAACCAGCACATCAGCATTGAGCACCTGGTAGGTGTTCAGCGCTGCTGCAGGTATAACATTGATACGCTCTATGTTACGAGCAGACAAATTTACGAACTTATTGTTACTTGGCATGACGAAGAGAACCTTCTTGCCATTAACTTTAAGGTTGTTTAACACTTCGACCATGGATTTAGTCCTGGGAGCCTCAAAAGTAAAGTCCTCAACTACCATGATGGCGTTCTCCTGCACCTTGTATGAGAGAGCCGACTTGCGCGCAAGCACGCGAACTTTCTTGTTCAGTTTGAAACTATAGTCACGAGGCTTTGGCCCGAACACGCGGCCTCCACCCACCAATACGGGCGAGTTTATGTCACCACGACGTGCACCTCCACCGCCCTTCTGGCGGCCCAACTTGCGAGTAGACCCGCTCACTTCGCTTCTCTCTTTTGCCTTGGCTGTGCCCTGACGCTGGTTGGCCAGCAGCAGTTTCACGTCCAAGTAGATAGCATGATCATTGGGGGTGATGCCATAGACATCATCACTCAGAGAGACTTTACGCCCAGTCTCCTGACCCTGAATATTCAATACACTAACTTCCATTACTTGATAACGCTTACGATTGAACCTTTGTAGCCGGGAACACTACCCTTGATGAGAAGGAGATTGTGCTCGGGGATTACCTTTAACACTTGCAGATTGTGGGTGGTAACGCGGTCGCAACCCATCTGTCCGCCCATGCGCATGCCCTTGAACACCTTTGCGGGGTAAGAGCAGGCACCGATAGAACCTGGCTTTCGCAGACGGTCGTCCTGGCCATGAGTGCTCTGGCCCACACCTCCGAAACCATGACGCTTCACAACTCCCTGGAAACCCCGTCCTTTGGAAGTGGCGATTACATCCACGAAGGAGGCTCCTTCAAAAAGGTCAACCGTAACGGTATCACCTAAATTCAGTTCCTGCGTAAAACCTGTGAACTCGGCCAAGTATCTCTTGGGCGTCACACCTGCCTTGGCGAAGTGACCCTTCATGGGAGCGGTAACGTTCTTCTCCTTGGCATCAGCGAATCCGAGTTGGACAGCATTGTATCCATCCTTCTCCACGCTCTTCACCTGAGTGACAACACAAGGACCCAATTCGATAACAGTGCATGGTATATTCTTACCCTCGGCACTGAAAACGGAAGTCATTCCGATTTTTTTTCCTAACAATCCTGGCATTTCTCTTATTTGTAAATTATATCACTTCAATAACTACACTCTGATTTCCACCTCCACGCCACTGGGCAGTTCCAGTTTCATCAGCGCGTCCACCGTCTTCTCTGTTGAACTGTAGATGTCAATGAGGCGCTTGTGGGAGTTCAACTCAAACTGCTCGCGGCTCTTCTTGTTCACAAAGGTAGAACGGTTCACGGTGAAGATTCTCTTACGTGTGGGCAGGGGTATGGGACCACTCACAATGGCTCCGGTCACCTTTACCGTCTTCACGATTTTCTCTGCAGACTTATCCACCAGATTGTGGTCATAAGACTTCAGCTTGATTCTAATTTTCTGACTCATTTTTCTTCGTTGTTATGGAAGCAGAAGAGAGAAGTTCAGTAAAGAGTCATACGCTTACCGACCTCTCCTTCTGCTTTTTCTTGTATGTTTGTTAAATTATGTCTAAACCAAGTCAACACGCCCTTTAATCTCCTCGAGCACGGCCTTGGCGATGCTCGCGCTCACAGGAGCGTGGTGGTCATAGGTCATGGAACTTGTGGCACGCCCCGAAGTGATGGTTCGCAATGCGGTCACATATCCGAACATCTCTGCCAGGGGCACCATGGCCTTCACAATACGTGCGCCAGTACGGGTGGTGTCCATGCCTTCCACCTGTCCACGCCGTTTGTTCAGGTCACCAATCACGTCACCCATGTTCTCTTCGGGCGTAACAACTTCAAGACGCATGATGGGCTCCATCAGCACAGGCTTTGCCTTTGCACAGCATGCCTTGTATGCCATCTGCGCTGCCAGTTCGAATGAGAGCTGGTCAGAGTCCACCGGGTGGAAACTGCCATCCAAAAGTTCTACCTTCAGGCTGTCCATGGGGAAACCGCCCAGGATACCATTCTTCATGGCGTTCTCAAAGCCCTTCTGCACGGAAGGGATGAACTCCTTGGGGATGTTACCGCCTGTCACCTTGTTGATAAACTGTAGACCACCCTCCTTGTAGTCCTCATCCACGGGACCCAGGTTGATGATGATGTCGGCAAACTTACCACGGCCTCCAGACTGCTTCTTGTAGACCTCACGGTGATTCACCGTCGCGGTCACGGCCTCCTTGTAGTTCACCTGAGGCTTACCCTGGTTGCACTCCACCTTGAACTCACGCTTCAGACGGTCGATGATGATGTCGAGATGAAGCTCGCCCATGCCCGAAATCACCGTCTGCCCGCTCTGCTCATCGGTGCGCACTGTGAATGTGGGATCCTCCTCGGCCAGCTTGGCAAGGCCGTTGCTCAGCTTGTCCAGGTCTTTCTGAGTCTTGGGCTCCACTGCGATACCAATCACAGGTTCCGGGAAATCCATCGACTCCAGCACGATAGGAGCGTCCTCATCAGCCAGGGTGTCACCTGTGCGGATATCCTTGAAGCCAACGCCTGCGCCAATGTCACCTGCACTGATTACGTCAACGGGGTTCTGGTGATTGGAGTGCATCTGGAACAGACGGCTCACACGCTCCTTCTTTCCAGAACGCACATTGTAAATATATGAGCCGGACTCTATCTTCCCCGAATAGACGCGGAAGAATGTCAGGCGGCCCATATAGGGATCCGTGGCAATCTTGAACACCAGCGCGGCAGTCTTTTCATCCTCATCAGGTTTGCGGTCCTCCTCCTCACCGGTTTCGGGGTTCTTGCCCACGATATTGGGAGTATCCAGAGGCGAGGGCAGGAACATGCACACATAGTCAAGCAGAGTCTGCACGCCCTTGTTCTTGAATGAGGAACCGCAGGTCATGGGCACGATGTCCAGAGCCAACGTACCCTTGCGGATGGCGGCAATGATCTCATCGTTTGTGATTGAGTCGGGATCCTCAAAATACTTCTCCATAAGAGCCTCGTCCTGTTCGGCAGCCTGCTCCACCAGTTTGGCCCGCCACTCATCGCACTCGGCCTGCAGGTCTGCGGGGATGTCGTCAACCTCATAGTCGGCACCCATTGTCTCGTCATGCCACAGGATTGCCTTCATGCGAATCAGATCCACGATGCCCTTGAAGTTCTCCTCCGCACCGATGGGCACGGCGAGAACCACAGGATTGGCTCCCAGCACATCCTTCATCTGGCGAACTACCTCGAAGAAATCAGCGCCAGAGCGATCCATCTTGTTCACATAACCGATACGCGGCACATTGTACTTGTCGGCCTGACGCCACACAGTCTCAGACTGGGGCTCCACACCGCCCACTGCACAATATGTTGCGACAGCCCCGTCCAGCACGCGCAATGAGCGCTCCACCTCGGCAGTGAAATCCACATGGCCCGGAGTGTCAATCAGATTGAATTTGTACTTTTTCCCGTTGTAGTTCCAGTAAGCAGTAGTAGCAGCCGAGGTGATGGTAATGCCACGCTCCTGCTCCTGCTCCATCCAGTCCATGGTGGCTGCGCCCTCATGCACCTCACCGATTTTGTGTGTCTTTCCCGTATAGAAAAGAATACGCTCGGATGTGGTCGTCTTGCCGGCATCAATGTGTGCCATAATGCCGAAGTTGCGGGTCAAGTGAAGATCTTGCTTTGCCATTGTATGAACTTAAATGATTAGAAACGGAAGTGCGCGAACGCACGGTTAGCCTCGGCCATGCGGTGCATGTCCTCCTTACGCTTGAACGCGCCACCCTGCTCGTTGTAAGCGTCCATGATTTCTGCGGCCAGTTTGTCGGCCATCGTCTTACCCCCGCGCTTGCGTGCGAACGCAATCATGTTCTTCATGGAAACGCTTTCCTTGCGGTCCGGGCGAATCTCCGTGGGAACTTGGAAGGTGGCTCCACCGATACGCCTGCTCTTCACCTCTACCTGGGGAGTGATCTTGTCAAGAGCCTCTTTCCAGATTGTCAGCGAATCCTTCTCCTCACTGGCCATCTTGTTCTTCACGATCTCCAGAGCACCATAAAAAATCTCATAAGAGATGCTCTTCTTGCCATCATACATCAGATGGTTCACGAACTTGGACACCTTCACGTCACCGTACACGGGATCGGGAAGCACCACGCGCTTTTTTGGTTTTGCTTTACGCATTTTTCGTTTGTTTTTGTGTTTAGGGCTGCATTCTCGCGTTCTTCAACATCCTTCACCAGGGAAGTTGTTTACTCAACCTTAATCTACAACCAAAAACAAAGTTTTTAAATTCTTTTCCGCTGTCTTACGGCCTTGTCATTTCTTCTTGGCAGCCTTAGGACGCTTTGCGCCATACTTGCTGCGGCGCTGTGTCCTGTTGGCCACTCCAGCCGTGTCCAGGGTACCACGCACAATGTGATAGCGCACACCGGGAAGATCTTTCACACGGCCTCCACGCACCAGCACAATGCTGTGCTCCTGCAGGTTGTGTCCCTCTCCGGGAATGTAGCTGTTGACCTCCTTCGAGTTTGTCAGACGCACACGGGCGACCTTTCTCATCGCCGAATTAGGCTTCTTGGGTGTAGTGGTATAGACACGCACGCATACGCCACGACGCTGCGGACAATTGTCCAAAGCGGGGCTCTTGCTCTTGTCCACCAATACAGTACGGCCTTTTCTCACCAATTGCTGAATTGTAGGCATTTTGTTTTGTTTTATATATTGTTATTATGTATTTGTATCGAATCACCTTCGCGAGCGGGTATAATATACCCATTCGGGGTGCAAAGGTACTAATTTTCCTTTTTTCAGCGCACATGTTTTCCATGAAATTTGTTGTCTCTCAGATAAATTTGCACATACCTCTTCTTGCCGACACATTCGCATGACAAAGGGCGGAAAATAACCATCGCCACCTCTCTGCCACACATCGCAATGCGGAACGCATTTTATATATAAAGCATAACACATTATATATATAACGTGCGCGCACGCGAGGGAAATGATATTTGATAGGAATTAGTTTATCGCGACATATCTGGCTGGCATTTTCATGTACAGAAATGCAATCATTTCATCTCCAGGCAGATAGCCTCTGTCCCGCCCCCCGGTAACTTCGGTAGCTGTGAACCGAGTGAAAAAACGCTTGGCTGTTACCTGAGGTTTGTGCCGTTTTTTACTCAGTGCGTATATTTGTAGTACTGGATAACTGGAGGCATGATTCCGATGACAATGAACCCCCATATCTGTAATCCAGAGAGACCACTTGTAATATTAAAGACCCAGCCCGGAAAACTATCCAAATTATCGCGAATGTATAACTCATAAGACTCACTTAAAGTTTAATATAATTGGCATTTTATTATGGCAAAGTTATAAAGCCCCCCAAGAAAAAATGAAAACGCACTTATCTGCCAAAGTGAACCGACTTGAACCAAACCATGTGTTGTACAACACAGAAAAGTGTGAAATTTCCTTTTCTTGCTTTCATCATGTCGGTTCCTGTAAGATTGCGAGTCTTCCCGCATGCAGTAAGAGATATTAACTTGCTGTTTCTCAAGTTGGTTGCGCTTGGAGAATGCAGAGGTAAGAGACGCATCTGGAGCGAAGAACATCCCGTTTGCTTGGGCAGTTCGCCGATAATTCGTAACTTTGTCAGTGCGAAAACCATACATATATATAATGAAAAAGAGATTGACCGCATTCCTGAGCCTCTTCCTGCTGGCTCTGGTGGCTATGGCCGAAGGCAAGGCCAAGTATGTGTTTTACTTCATCGGCGACGGCATGGGCGTGAACCAGGTGAATGCTGCCGAGACTTACCTGGGCGCGCTGGAGGGGCGCATCGGCATCACACCGCTCTGCTTCCCCAGTTTCCCCTATTCGGCCATGGTCAACACACAGAGCGCCACCAACGGCGTGACCGACTCCGCTGCGGGCGGCACGGCTCTGGCCACGGGCCACAAGACCAAGAACGGCGCGCTGGGGGTGTTCAAGGACCTCACCACTCCTGTCTATAGCATTGCCCAGTGGGCGCATGACGCGGGCGCGGCTGTGGGCATCACCACCAGCGTGAGTGTAGACCACGCCACGCCGGCCGCCTTCTACGCCCATGTGGAAAAGCGCGGGATGGCTTACAAGATCGGGCAACAGCTCACGCAATCGGGCTTTGACTTCTTCGCGGGTTCCGATTTTGTGAAGCCGAAGAACCCCGATGGGGGGGCCGACCTCTACCAGCAGGCGAAGGATGCGGGCTATACCATAGCGCGCGGATACAAGGACTACCAGAAGAAATGCAAGAAGGCCGGGAAGATGATACTGCTCCAGACCGAGGAGGCCAGCAAGCGCGACAAGAGCTGCATCCCCTATGCCCTAGACCGCGAGAAGGGCGACCTCTCGCTGTGCGACATCACACGCGCCGCCATCAGTTTTCTTACCCGCAAGCAGGCTGGCAAGGACGGCTTCTTCCTGATGGTCGAGGGCGGAAAGATTGACTGGGCATGCCATGCCAATGACCTGGCCTTCATCCCCGAACTGATAGACATGGACAACGCCGTGAGGGTGGCCTACGAGTTTTACCAGCAGCACCCCGATGAGACACTCATTGTGGTCTCGGCCGACCATGAGACAGGCGGACTGGTGCTGGGCAAGGGCAGTTACAGCCTGAACCTCAAGGCTGTAGCAAGCCAGCGCATGAGCATTGCAAAATTGGGCAGCGAACTGCACAAGCTGCACGACAAGTATGGTGACAAATACAACTGGGAGGTGGCCAGGGCGTTCCTGGCCGACAACTTCGGCTTCTGGGGTGATGTGCAGGTGGACGACGAACAGACGGCACGCCTGCAGCGGTCGTTCCAGCGTGTGCTTGAAGGCAAGGGCGTGGACAGCAAGTCACTCTACCAGAAGGACAACGAGTTTGCGGGAACCATCAAGCGCGTGATGTCGGAGTGCGCCCAGGTGGGATGGATGAGTGGCGGACACAGCGATGGCTATGTGCCCTGCTTTGCCATCGGCGTGGGTGCCGAACAGATACACGGGCGAATTGACAACACCGAGATTCCCCTCGCGATGGCCAAGGCCGCAGGCTGGCAGGTGCGCTGAGACATGAGGAAAAGAACAAACCCGAAAAGACAAAGGACATGACGAACCGACTGATTATCATAGCACTGCTTTCCCTGCTCGCGTGCCTTGGCACGCAGGGGCAGGCACAGGTGAAGAAGAGCCAGCTGACGCTGGCCGACCCCTATATCCTGCTTGAGGACGGCACTTATTATGCCTATGGCACCTGTGACGCCAATGGCATACGCTGCTATTCCAGCACAGACCTCAAGTACTGGCGTTACCGGGGACTGGCTCTGAACAAGGTCAACACGACCGAGAACCGCTGGTTCTGGGCTCCAGAGGTGTACCATGTGGGAGACAGGTACATCATGTACTACTCGGCCAACGAGCATCTGTACGCCGCCACGGCCAAGTCTCCCACAGGCCCTTTCCGCCAGGTGGGATCCTATCAGATGGAGAGTCTGCTTGGAGACGAGAAGTGCATTGACTCCTCGGTGTTCTTTGACACCGACAGCACGGCCTACCTCTTCTTCGTGCGCTTTACCGACGGGAACTGCATCTGGCAGGTGCGCCTGTCCGATGACTATATCACTCCCGTAAAGGGGACACTCAGGAAATGCCTGTCGGCCACCGAGTCGTGGGAACTCAAACTGGGCAAGGTGACCGAAGGGCCCAATATCTACAAGTCGGGCAAACGCTATTTCCTCACTTATTCGGGCAACGACTACCGCAGCCAGGATTACGCTGTGGGCTATGCGCTGACCTCAAATGTCGCGCGTGGCAACTGGGTCAAGCAGTCAAGTTTCAGCCCGTTCCTGCGCAGGTGGAACGGACTCTACGGCACAGGCCACCACTCCCTCTTCACCGACAAGGACGGAAACCTGCGCATCGTGTTCCACGCGCATGATTCAAAGGAGAGCGTCAACCCACGCCGCATGTATATCGGTACGGTCAAGTGTATCGGAAGCAGGATGCGCATGACCGATGACGAGATGGTGGTGCCCGTGATAGGGTATCCCCCCACAGCGGTGCAGGCGCCACAGGACAACACGCGGGGCAGGAAAGGCACAGCCTATTACTCCGTCGCTGGGGTAAGGCAGAGGACACCGGCACCCGGTGTCAATCTGGTAAGCAGGGAAGGAAGGGTGAGAAAGGAACTTCACCGTCACTGACCATGTGGCCTGGCACTGGGGGCGGGCACGCTGCCCGTGGTGCCGGGGATGTGTTTTTGAGGTGATTTGCAAACTGATTAAGTCGATTCAAAAATATGAAGAAGATTTTCACGCTGACAGCCACCGCCGCATTCGTCATGTGCTCCTCATGCGGCGGCAACACCGATGGCAAGGTGGCCGTGGAGGACTCGCTGGCCATTGACACCGTGGCAACCCTGGAAGAGGACACTTCCATGGACTTGCGGGCAGAGTTGGGCGAGACGCTGCAAAGCGGTGACTCCGCACAGGTGAATGCGGCCATTGAACAGGCCACACAGGAAGCGCAGAGGCTGCTGGAGAGTGGAGACCAGGCCGGGGCCGAGAAGTATGCCGGACAGATAAAGGCATTCGTGGATGCCAATACGGACAAACTGAAGGAACTGGGTGTGAGCACGATGACGGTCAACAGCCTGCTGGAGACCGTGAAGGACCTGCCTGCCAATGCGGGACGGGCCGCCAGGGAGACGGGAAACGCCGTCAAGGCCGCCACCAACGCGGCCAAGGCTGAGGCTGGCGAGGCGGCCACAAAGGCCAAGGCTGATGCCAAGGCCGCTGCCGACCAGGCAGTGGAGGACGCGAAGGAGAAAGCCAAAGCGAGGGTGGACGAGGCTGCCGGGAAAGCCAGTGAAAAGGTTGACCAGGCAGTGGAGGACGCGGCGGACAGAGCCAAGAAGAAACTGGGCATCTGACCTCACCATCCCCACACTGGGCAGGGGCTGGCACATTCCTGTCCGGCGCAAGGAAATGCTTCCCCCAATGACCATGTTGGGAGCCTCCTCTCAGTCTCGTGGCCGTTCCGTCCCTGGACTTGCACATGGGGCTAACCGCACGCAAAGGCAGGAACGCTTGTTTGCCCCGCAAAACGAATGGTGGAGAAAGTCCCCCCCCATTGGCTGGTTTTGTCCAATCCGCCGGATTGCCCGTCTTTGTCTGCGTCAGTGCCCCATAGACCCAGGTATAACGAGGCTGTCTCCCGGCATAAAATACTATAGTGCGCATATGAAACTGATAAGTTGGAACGTGAACGGCCTGCGGGCCGTGGTGGGGAAGAACTTCGCGGAGGTCTTCCAGTCGCTCGACGCGGACTTCTTCTGCCTGCAGGAGACCAAGATACAGGCAGGGCAGATAGACCTGCAATTCCCCGGCTACCACTCCTGGTGGAACTACGCCGACAAGAAGGGCTACAGCGGCACGGCCGTCTTCAGCCGTCACGAGCCCATGGCCGTCACCTACGGCATGGGCATTGGCGAGCATGACCGCGAGGGCAGGATTGTCACGCTGGAGATGGAGGACTTCTACCTGGTGTGCGTCTATACCCCAAACAGCCAGGAGGGATTGCGCCGCCTGGACTACCGCATGCGCTGGGAGGACGATTTCCGCGCCTATCTCGTGGGGCTGGACAGGCGCAAGCCCGTGGTGGTGTGCGGGGACATGAATGTGGCGCACGAGGAGATTGACCTCAAGAATCCCAAGACCAACCGCCAGAACGCAGGCTTCACCGATGAGGAGCGTGCCAAGATGACCACGCTCCTGGGGGCAGGTTTCGTTGACACCTTCCGCCACCTGCATCCCACCCGCGAAGGCGTCTATTCCTGGTGGAGTTACCGCTTCCATGCCCGCGAGAAGAATACGGGCTGGCGCATCGACTATTTCCTCGTCTCAGAGCGACTGATGCCCAGGGTGCGCGAGGCCAACATCCTCACCACCATTATGGGCAGTGACCATTGCCCCGTGGAACTGGTGCTGGACTGACGGAGGGCATGCCTTCCTGGTGGCGTACAGCCTGCCCCGCAAGCCCTCACGAACGGTTCCACATGACGTAGAGGGCCAGCAGCAGATCCTGCATGGCCAGTGCCAAGACCCCGCCTTGTTTGGCAATCTGTCAGACACGCAGAACCAAACACCCCCCACCCTACAAGTTGGCAAACAAGACAGCACAATCAAAACTGGAAAACGCTTTTACACCTTTGTGCTGTTCCAGCAAAGGACATCCGTGCAAGCCAATCCGTCTGAGTCGTGGCTTGTTAATACTCAGGCATCTTCGTGCCTCATCAGAGTTGGTTTGTTTTCGGGAATGTACAGGAGAAGATGGCACTGAATGGATTTCATGAATATCCTCAACCATCCCCAACCAGTAAATTCGATGTTTTGAAGTTTACGCCAAGAACCATTATGGCAGTGCGAACCTTGTTAATTTGGATGGTTGAGGATATTCATTAAAACGACATCACCATCGCGCATAAACGCGGCAGAACTTGCGCTTATACAAAAACTTCATGGTTCGCCCACATTTCCCGAAGTCCCACAACACTCTTTGCCCGCCGGCACAAAAGTCCGGGAATCGGCTGTACAGAAACCCGGACTGCAGTCCAGGCTATCTTGGACTGCAGTCCGGGGCTGCATGGACGGCATTCCGGACTGGCATGGACTGCATGGCAAGTGGGGGCGCCTCCAAAAGGCTGTGGATGCCTCCTGTACGCGCCTGGGCATGGACAACGCCCTCCGTGCCCCTCACCTGGCCCTCACCATCACTTTTCGCGAGAGATTGCCATTGGCGATGATATAGATGCCGGGTGCTGTCCCTCCCGCCTTCATCTTCTGCCCCCGGGTGTTGTATATCCGGCATCCGTCTGCGGGGACGGGGTTGTTGCCAAGGAGCATGCAGGGTGGCGCACTGGCCTCAGTGTGGCGGATGGCCGTTTCAATGCTGGTCAGGTCGGTGAGGGTGAAGCTGTCCAGGGTGCATGAGAACGGGTATTTGTTGGACCCCACCTTCAGCGCGAAGTAGGCTGTACCCGTAAAGTTTGCTTTCCACTTCATGGTGTCCGCCGTGTGGCCTTGGCCCGCTTTGGCCCGCTCTGACATCATGCCGTCAAACGCACTGAGCGAGGCATCTACCCACGAGTTCAGTTGCCCGATAGTGTTGGTCTCGCCCAGCCCCTCGTCGGCATAGTCCTTCGGTTCGTCCCTGGCCATGAACGCCTGTATCCAGAAGTCCTTGTTGGCCTCGTCCCCGCGCACTGCCACATCGGCGGCATAGATGTGCCCTGCCACCACATCCACAGGCTGGTACACCACGATGTTGGACGCTTTCTGCCGTGCGGACGATATGGCGAGGGCTCCACCCTCACCCCTGGAGGGCCGCATTTCGGTCGTGTTCCATGTGAGCCGTGTGTTGCCGACAGAGCCCAACGCGGCAGTGCGCCACGTCCCCTGGAACTCGCATTCCCCACACGTCAGATGGTTTCGCCCCGCGCTGCTGTCGGGGAGCAGCACGCCCAGCTGCTCCCCGGTGGCCTCCCTCATGCTGCACAGCCGTAGCCAGTTGATGTTGAGCCCCCCCTTCTCCACATACACGCGCACGCGCAAGGTGCCACTGGGCAGGATGATGTCACGGAACACCTTGGTAGTCCAGGAGGTATAGCCCCCGGTGCCTCTCAGTACAGTGGGGGCGACAACCGTGCGGTCGTTCACCGTGACGCGTACCTTGGATGTGCCGGACTTGAGCGCGTAACGCAGTTGGAATTGCCAGCAGGCCGGCTCGTTGGGGTTCTCGATGGTGTATTGCATCCATTCGCCATCTTGGGTTCCTCCCACATAATATCCACAGTTTTTCGTGTCGTTGGGGCTGCCGTACAGGTCCACGCCATCGTTGCGTCCTGTCCATCCTGCCTGCCAGTTGGTGAAGTCCTCGCCGCTGTACTGGTATGAGGCGTCGCCGGTATCCCAATAGGCCATGCCCACGGGGCCCATGTCGTAATGCGCGGCATAGATGTAGTCGCCGGTCTGGTATGTGCCAAAGGGTACACAGTCGCGGCTGTAGGGACGGCGCAGCAGCGCGTCCAGGTAATCGGCGCGCACGTCACACTTGCTGATGTTCTGTGCCTCGGCCCAGGCCTTGCACGCGCTCCACAGAGCCGATGCAGTGGGGCGTGTACCGTTTTTCCAGCCCGCGATGACCTTGTCATAACTGGCCACGCGCCTCACCTTCAGCAGGCAGTTGATGCCGCTCTTCTTCATCGGCCAGCAAGTCCATCCCGCGAAGCCCATGGCCTCCTCATAAAGCCGTATGGCATCGGCAGTCCACGAATTGCTGTTCTCGCCGAACTCCCCGATATATACGGGGCAATTGTACTTTGCGCCCAAGTTGGCCATGTACTGCACCTGGCTCTTGGTGTTATAGACTCCATAGCGGTGGAACTGCAGCATCATCTTGCTGTCCATCTTGCTGGACGGAAGACCTGTGTAGTCGTTGCTGTAGGAGTTCCCCTCCAGTATCACCAGGTGCTTGCTGTCCACCTCGCGTATGGCTTTGATAATGGCCTTGAAGGTGTCCCACAGGAGTTTGTTCCTGTCGGGCAGAGTCCAGTTGGTCTCGTTGATCAGGTCATAGGCGGCCACGCACTTCTCGTCCCTGTATCGCTGGGCTATCCTGCGCCACAAGGCGATGAGCTTGGCACGGTTGGCCTCGCTCTCCCACAATGACGGCTTGCTGGAGTCATAGTCGCAGATGTCTCCCGATGACTGACCGCCGGGGCACGCGTGCATGTCCAGGACAAGCAGCATGCCGTGCCTCTCGGCCCATACGCACATGGAGTCGATGCGCGCGAACCCTTCCTGGAGCCACGTTTGCTCCCCGGGCACAGGCTCCTGCTCGACGGGCAGGGTGAAGTATTTGTAGTGCATGGGCACGCGCAGGGTGTTGAACCCCTGGCTGGCCAGGAACTTCATGTCAGCCTCAGCGAAGAGGTTGGTCATCCACAAGCTGTCAAATTCGGCAACCTTTTCCTTCCCGCACACCTCGGCCAGCATCTGGTCAAACTTGAACTGACGGTCCAGGTTCCCCGATGTGTTCATCATATACGGCTCGCGCACCATCCAGTTGCCGCAGTTGGTGCCTCGCAGCACAATCCTTTTCCCGTCGCGCCCCAGGAGTCCTGTGCCCGACGCGCGCACAAAATAGTCGGCAGAGGTGGCTGTGAGAATGCAGGCGGTGCAGAGGGTCAGAGCGCATAGCAATCTTGCGCGGCGGTTCGTTTTTGTTTCCATATTGTTTTTTTCGGAGGTAATGTGTTCGTTGAGATGACGCGATGCCTGGCCAACCCCATAGCAAATTTACATCTTTCTTCCGGCATGCGCAACATTTACGGCACCAACATGCCCGGTTTCCATGACATCCGCCGCCATTTGCACAATACTCTGCCCTTTTGGCACATACGTGCGGAAGAAACGCGCACAATGCCCCTTGACCTTCCCATGCGGCTGGCGAGCGGGAAGGCCTCGGCGAAACTTTTCCCACACCACGCCCCCCGCAGGCCGCTCACGTTCCAGCCTATCGGCTTCATATGCGCCTGTACAATATATATATATCATATACCGGGAGACAGTCTCGCTATGCCTTGGTCTGACAGGCAATCCTGCGAATTTGGCAAAGTTTGCCAATGGGTGAAGACTTTCACCATCATTCGTTTTGCCAGGCAAACAAGTTTTCCTACCTTCGCATGTGGTTAGCCTCACGCACAAGCCTGAGGCCGAAACGGCCTGGAGACAGAGAAGAGACTCCCTACATGAACATCATACTGAAGATACTACGCGCGCTCGCCGACCTGCCCTCATCGCTGCGGCGCACCCCACGACCGCGCCTCATCATGACGCTGCTGGTCAAGGACGAGGCAGACATACTGGAGCAGAACATCCTGTTCCACAAGCGCATGGGTGTGGACGGATTCATCATTACTGACAACGGATCGACCGACAGCACCCCACAAATCATAGACAGATACACAAGGAAAGGCTGGGTGCTGGAATACATCCGCGAGCCGTCCGGTGGCTATGAGCAGAAGCGCTGGGTAGACCGCATGGCATGGCTGGCCAAGACGAAGTACAAGGCCCAGTGGATAATCAATGCCGATGCCGATGAGTTCTGGTTTCCCACCACAGGAAACCTGAAGACCGAGCCTGCCTCGACGCACGCCAACGTGCTGGCTGCCGAGGTGCGCAACGTATGCCCCGAGGAAGGGAAGCCCTACTGGGAATGGGACAGCACCATACGTGAGGTGCCCGACCTGAAGGAGTACGGCCTCTCGCCATACAGCATCTTTTCGCGCCACTACAAGAAGGTGATGCACCGTGCCGACGGCTACATACAGATATCCATGGGCAACCACAAGGTGACCATGCTGCCACACCGCGAGAGGCAAGGCCGCCTCATCGTGTACCACTACCCCGTGCGCGGCCGCGAGCATTTCATGGCCAAGATGATCAATGGAGGCAAGCAGCTGGAGACACACCGGGGAAAGCATGGTGGCAGGCACTGGCGCTATTTCTACGCGCTCCACAAGGAAGGCAAACTGAGTGAGGAATACAATCGCGTGGTGGGGCTCAACTGCAGGAAACGGATCGTCCGTGACGGATTTGTCGTAAGGGACAGCCGGCTTGGATTGCTGTTCGATGCGGGAAACGCGGAGAACTGATCCAACCCGCCCTGTGCACCTGTGCCACCATGCTTTTACGATGCACCCCAGGCATGCCGACCACAGGAGCGCAGCCCGCGTCACTGGCATGTGCGCTTCAGAAGCGCGTCAACCACCGCCCATTGCCTTGAGGAGAATTTGCGGGCGAAAACCGCCGGGCTAGCCAGCAGTTCACTGATGTCCATGTCAGTCCACACATAGGGCGACCCACGCTTCCAGTCAATCTTGCGCAGGGTTGAAGACTCGGTGTCCTCGGCACTGGCATCATAAGCCCTGTTCCTGTAGGGCGACGACCAAAGGAGTGTCTGCAGGAAAATCTCATCGGCACACAGCGTGCGCCTCAAGCGGCTATGCAACAGAGGCTCATGCACCAGCACATAGCGGCAGAATTCCTCGGTGATGCTGGCCCAGTTGCTGCCCTTGCGAAAGTACACACCCTGGGGAACAGGGCGATGGTAGCAAGCAACCTTCTGCACAGCAAGCACACAATTGCGCACAAAAGCCGCGAGCGTGTGCACCAGAGTGCCCTTGTCCTTCATGTGGCATGTGGCCAGGTAGTGCCGGCTCACCTTTCTGCGCAGGTCACGCAGGTGTGCTGGGCTATTCCAGTAGCCCACATACTCCTGTGTGGGATGCTTGCCAAAGGCCAGGCGCAGTTCGGCGGGTGACTTCAGAAGCAAGTCCACCCCCGAAAGAATATGGTAATAGGCATAGGGGCCATGCCGTGCAGCCTCTTTGAGCAGGAGCATCTCCACCTCCACCTGTCCCAGATGCCCCCACCGCACATCCAGGTGCTGGGGAAGCAGACAGAAGCCACCGAGCCTGGGCTTGTAGGAAGCAAAACGCACAAGCATGTCCGTAGCCTTGGCATCGAGATGCAAATACACGTCAAAACCCTCCGCGTCAAGTTGGCTCAGTAATGCCATGAGCACACGCGGCTCATGGTGCGCAATCACCAGGAAGGCATGTCGGGGCATGCTTTCCCGGTTCTTTTCTTTCCCGTCCAAACGCATGTTGTTTTCCTGCAAATTTACACAAATTAATAAACGGAACACCTTGGGATGCCGAGAAAAACACATTTCCCACTCAAGGGCGATATCCCTCCACAAGAGGAACAAAGCCTGTCTCCCGCCCGGCATTCCACGCAAAAGTGCAAGTGAGAGAAGCCATAGGCTTCCACCCCGAAATGTTTCAATTTCCAGCACTTGCCTTTGCCATATCGGGGGAAATGCGTAATTTTGCACGGTTTATCCCAAAATGTGCAATCCGCACAATACATTATTATTATATACAAAGTATGAGCTTAAAGATTGTAGTACTTGCCAAGCAAGTGCCCGACACGCGCAATGTGGGTCCCGACGCTATGACAGCAGAGGGCACCGTAAACCGCAGCGCACTGCCTGCCATCTTCAATCCCGAGGACTTGAACGCGCTGGAGCAGGCTCTCAGACTGAAAGACAAGAATCCGGGAACCACAGTCACCGTAGTGACCATGGGGCCAGGACGTGCGGCAGAAGTCATCCGTGAGGCCATGTTCCGTGGTGCCGACGGTGGCTATCTGCTTACTGACCGCGCCTTCGCGGGTGCCGACACCCTGGCCACCAGTTATGCCCTGGCCACTGCCATCAAGCATGTACAGCCCGATGTGGACCTCATCATCGGTGGCCGGCAGGCTATTGACGGCGACACGGCACAGGTGGGCCCTCAGGTGGCAGAGAAGCTGGGACTGAACCAGATTACCTACACCGAGGAGATTCTGTCCTGCCAGAACGGCATCATACGCGTGAAGCGGCACATCGACGGCGGTGTGGAGACGGTGGAGAGTGCGCTTCCGTGCGTGATTACCGTGAACGGTAGCGCGGCTCCATGCCGCCCCCGCAACGTGAAGCGGGTGATGAAGTTCAAGCGCGCCAAGGCTCCCATGGAACTGGCACAGGGCACCACCTGGGCCGACCTGCCCTATGCGGAGCAGTATGACAAGAAGCCCTACCTGAAACTGGGACAGCTCAACTGCGCCGATGTGAACGCCGACCTGCGGCAATGCGGCCTGGCCGGATCGCCCACCAAGGTAAAGAACGTGGAGAACATCGTGTTCAAGGCCAAGGAGAGCAAGGTGCTCACCGGCAGCGACGAGGACATTAACGCGCTGGTCCAGGAGCTCCTGGCCAGCCACACTATCGGATAAGGAGGAGGAAGGACACATGAACAACGTATTCGTATATTGCGAGATAGAAGGCACAAAAGTGGCCGAGGTGAGCCAGGAACTGCTGACCAAGGGCCGCAAACTGGCCGACACGCTGGGCGTGCAACTGGAGGCCGTCGCCGCAGGAAGCGGCATTACCGGCCATGTGGAAGAGCAAATCGTCCCCTATGGCGTGGACTGCCTGCACATCTTCGACGCGCCCGGACTGGCCCCCTACACCTCCAAGCCCCACACCGCTGTGCTGGTGAACCTCTTCAAGCGGGAGCGTCCGCAGATTTGTCTGATGGGTGCCGACGTGGTGGGACGCGACCTGGGGCCGCGTGTGAGCTCGGCTCTGCACAGCGGCCTGACCGCTGACTGCACGGCCCTGGAGATAGGGCCGCACGATGACAAGAAACTGGGCAAGCACTATGAGAACCTGCTCTACCAGATACGCCCTGCCTTTGGCGGCAACATTGTGGCCACCATCGTCAACCCCGAGAACCGCCCGCAGATGGCCACCGTGCGCAGCGGCGTGATGAAGGCCGAGGTGCTTGACAAGGACTACAAGGGACAGGTCATCGTCGAGGATGTGGCTAAGTATGTGCCCGAAACCGAGTATGTGACCCGCGTGCTCGACCGTCATGTGGAGGCTGCGAAGAACAACCTGAAGGGTGCGTCCATCATCGTGGCTGGCGGTTACGGGGTAGGGTCGCGCGAGGGGTTCGGCCTGCTGTATGACCTGGCGCATGTGCTGCATGCCGAGGTGGGCGCAAGCCGTGCGGCCGTGGACGCCGGGTTCTGCGACCATGACCTGCAGATAGGCCAGACGGGGGTGACCGTGCGGCCCAAGGTGTATATCGCATGTGGCATCAGCGGCGCCATACAGCATGTGGCCGGAATGAAAGAGAGCGGCATCATCATCAGCATCAACAGCGACGAGAACGCGCCCATCAACCAGATTGCTGACTATGTGATCAACGGTACGGTGGAGGAAGTGTTGCCAAAACTGATTAAGTATTACAAACAGAACAGCAAATAAGGATTGTACATTGTGGTCATATGGTTTTACGATTACACGGTTGCGCGGTTTGTCGCCAGACAGCCATCTTGGCCGTAAGACCGCAAAACCGGACAAACATAAAACCGCAAGAACACACATCCGCAAAACCACATAAGAAATGGCAAACTACTATAGCGACAGGAAAGAGATAAGGTTTGAGCTGGAGAACAGTCCGCTGATGCAGCGCATCGTAGAGCTCAAGGAGCGCGCCTATGAGGACAAAGACCAGTATGACGAGGCACCCCAGGACTTTGCGGATGCCATGGACAACTACGAGCGTGTACTGGACGTGGTGGGCGACATCACCGCCAACGTGATCGCTCCCAACGCCGAGGACGTGGACGCTGAAGGCCCCCACTGCGAGAACGGCCGTGTGCGCTACGCCAGCAAGACCTACGAGAACCTCAACACGATGGTGCAGGCAGGCATGAACGGGATGACCATGCCCAGGCGCTACGGCGGCCTGAACCTGCCCGTGACCGTCTATACGGCGGCCAACGAGATTGTATCCACAGGCGATGCGGGATTTGAGAACATATGGTCACTGCAGGACTGCATCGAGACGCTCTTCTGCTTCGGAAACGAGGAGCAGCGCCAGAAGTACATACCGCGCGTGTGCGCCGGCGAAACCATGTCGATGGACCTCACCGAGCCAGATGCAGGTTCTGACCTGCAGAGCGTGATGCTCAAGGCCACCTACGATGAGGAGAACCTGTGCTGGAGGCTGAATGGCTCGAAGCGTTTCATCACCAATGGTGACTCCGACATCCACCTGGTGCTGGCACGCTCAGAGGCCGGCACGCGTGACGGACGCGGTCTGAGCATGTTCATCTACGACAAGCGCGACGGTGGTGTGGACGTGCGCCGCATCGAGAACAAACTGGGCATCCACGGTTCGCCAACGTGCGAACTGGTGTATAAGAACGCCAAGTGCGAGCTGTGCGGCGACCGAAAGCTGGGTCTCATCAAGTATGTGATGTCGCTCATGAACGGCGCGCGCCTGGGCATTGCCGCCCAGAGTGTGGGTCTGTCACAGGCCGCCTATGACGAGGCCGTGGCCTACGCACGCGACCGCAAGCAGTTTGGCCGCGCCATCATCGAGTTCCCCGCCGTGGCCGAGATGATCAGCAACATCAAGGCCAAACTGGACGCAGGGCGCGCCCTGCTCTACCAGACAGCACGCTATGTGGATATCTACAAGGCACTGGAGGACATCGCCCGCGAGCGCAAACTGACTCCCGAGGAGCGTGCCGAGATGAAGAAGTTCAGCAAACTGGCCGATGCCTTCACTCCCCTGGCCAAGGGCATGAACAGCGAGTATGCCAACCAGAACGGCTACGACTGCATCCAGGTGCACGGCGGCAGCGGCTTCATGCTGGAGTACGCCTGCCAGCGCATCTACCGCGACGCGCGCATCACCAGCATCTACGAGGGCACGACCCAGCTGCAGACTGTGGCTGCCATCCGCTATGTGACCAATGGCTTCTACTCCTCGGTCATCGAGGACTACGCCCAGATGCCAGTGGCAGCCGAGGTGGAGCCTGTCAAGGCACGCGTGGCAGCCATGGCCGGGAAGTTCAACACCTGTGTGACCCTGGTGAAGGAGGCCGGGAACCAGGAACTGCACGACCTGTGCGCGCGTCACCTCTACGAGATGGCCGCCGATGTGATCATGTGCTACCTGCTCATGCAGAACGCCTCCAAGGCTCCCGAAATCTTCGCGCGCTCGCTGCAGGTGTTTGCCAACCATGCCGAGGCAGAGGTGGCCAAGCACGCCACACTGGTGGAGCACATGAGCGTGGACCAGCTTGGCAACTACCGCCAGGCATAAAGGAAGGCACACCGGATACAGGGGCAAGCAGCCCCTCCAGGCATCCGCTGCCCTGTAACCGCTCTGTCCGGGAAGGGCAGAAACACGTCAACGCATACCCCAAAAATCAAAGGGGAGTCCCTCACGAGGCTCCCCTTTTCCATGTCCCCACGCACCTCTCCGCCCGTGTCTCTGCCTGTCAGCCCAAGGCCGGGACAAATGGCATGACACATGCACGAAACGTGAAAGAGGCTTAAAAAGGAAAGGGGAAGCGGGCGCACATTAAACCAGACGAACACACGGGAGTCAGACTCTCGGACACAAGAACATCACTCGACCAATGGAAAGAAGAATCCGGCTGGCAGTCCTTCTGCTGCTCATGCCTCTGTTTGCCGCCGCCCAGCGCGTCACTCTCACAGGAACAGTCACCGACGCTGCCGATGCCAGTCCCCTGCCAGGCACCTCGGTGGTGCTGCTCAGCCCCAAGGACAGCTCACAGGTGACCGGCATATCCACGGACGAGAACGGCAAGTTCCGCATACCCGCCGTGAAGGCCGGCAAGTACATCGTGCGCCTCACCTTCGTGGGATACGTGACCCTGTGGAAGGACATCACCCTGGCCAAGGGCAAGAAGGAGACGGACCTGGGCACACTGAGCCTGCGGGAAAACGCCAGCATGATGAAGGAGGCCGAGGTGGTGGCCTCGGTGGCACAGGTGGAGATGAAGGCCGACACCTTTGTCTATAACGCCGATGCCTACCGGCTGCCCGAAGGCTCGGCCCTGGAAGAACTGGTCAAGAAACTCCCCGGAGCCGAGGTGAGCGATGACGGAACCATCAAGATCAACGGCAAGACGGTGACCAAGGTGATGGTCGAGGGCAAGGAGTTCTTCGACAACGACACCAAGATGGCCATGAAGAACCTGCCCACCAAGATGGTGAAGAAGATAAAGGCATACGACAAGAAGAGCGACTACACGCGCATCACGGGCATCGATGACGGTGAGGAGGAGACCGTGCTTGACCTCACGGTGAAGAAGGAGATGAAGGAGGGCTGGATAGCAGACATCGACCTGGGCTACGGCACCGAGAGCCGATACACGGGCAAGGCCAGCGTGAACCGCTTCCTCGACCACTCGCAGTTCTCGCTCATCCTGAGCCGCAACAATGTCAACGACAATGGGTTCGGATGGGGAGGCCCGCGCTGGGGAGGCGGTGGAGGCATCACCACCAGCACCATGGCGGGAGCAAACTTCTGGTGGGACAACGGCAAGCCCGACTACACGGCAGGACTCTTCAAGGCAGGCGGCAACATACGCTACAGCCACTCCAAGAGCAACTCCACCACAAAGTCCAACAGCGAGACTTTCCTGGACAACGTGCACTCCACCTTCAGCAACCAGATGAACCAGAGCCTGAGCACGAGCAGCAACGTGAACGCGGGCGCACGCCTGGAGTGGATGCCCGACAGCATGACCAATATCTTCTTCCGCCCGGAATTCTCACACTCGCAGTCGAGCCGGAGGGGCTACAGCCAGAGCGTGACCTTCAGCCAAGACCCCTATGCCACCTACAACGGACGCGCCATGACCGACCCGCTCACGCAGTACAGCCTGGAGGAGAACCGCATGATACGCGACAGCATAGCCGTCAACGACAACCTGCGCGGCAGCATGTCGGACAGTCACAGCAACAGCATCGAGGGCCGCCTGCAGGTCAACCGCCGCCTGTGGAAACCCGGACGCAACGTGACCCTCAACCTGGGAGGGTCCTACCAGGACAGCCAGAGCGAGTCGTTCAGCCGCTCGGTCATCAACTACTACCAGCGCGGGGACACGGCCTTCACCAACCAGTACGTCACCTCGCCCAGCAAGTCCTACAACTTCCGCACACGCCTCAGCTACACCGAACCCGTCACCAAATCCCTCAACTTGCAACTCAGTTACCAGTTCCAGTACCGCTACAGCGACAACGACCGCAGCATGTACAGCATCGACAGCCTGCTCAGCAAGTTCGGCGGCTACTATACCCAGGAACAGCTCTACCTGGGCTACATCCCGGGACTGGACTCCCTCAACTACTGCTACAACGCCGAGAACAGCCAGTATGCCACTTACCGCGAGTACAATCACGAGGCAAACCTCATGTTCAGGTACAAGAAGGGGGAGAACCGCCTCAACTTCGGCATCAGCCTACAGCCCCAGACGACCCACATGGACTACGCGCGACACCACCTGGACACCACCGTGGTACGACACACACTCAACTGGGCGCCGCGCATCGACTACCGCTGGAAGATAAGCGAAACCAGCCAGTTGCGCGCACGATTCAACGGCAGGATGTCACAACCCAGCATGACCGACCTGCTGGAGGTCACCGACAGCAGCGACCCCCTGAACATCAGCACGGGCAACAGCGGGCTGCGCAGCAGCTGGCAGAACAACCTGGACCTCTTCTACAACGCTTATGTGCCCGACAAGCAGCGCGGATGGATGGTCAACGCGCGCTTCAACCAGACACGCAACAGCATCAGCAGCGCCACCATCTACAACACCGAGACAGGCGCGCGATACACACGGCCCATGAACATCGACGGCAACTGGAACACGGGAGGAGCCATCATGTTCAACACCGCCATGGGCAGGAAGAAGTACTTCAACGTGCACACCTTCACCCACCTCAACCACAGCCACAACGTAGGCTACCTGAGCAGCAACAGCGACGGAGGCAACTGGGGCAACATCTATCTGCCCGATGGCAGTGTCAACATGGACTACATCTTCAGTGCCACGCCACTGCAGAAGGCCACCACCAAGACCACCAACGTGAATGAGAACGTGCGCCTGAACTTCCGCAACGACCTGCTGGAGGTGGGTGTGAACGGCGGTGTGAATTACCAGCACGCGCGCTCGGAACTGCAGAAGAGCGCCAACATGGACAACTGGAGTTTCAACTACGGGGGCAACCTCACCATCAACGCGCCCTGGGGAACAAGCCTCAGCACCGACATCGGCGAGCAGTGCCGCCGTGGCTACGAGGATGCAAGCATGAACACCAACGAGCTCATATGGAACGCGCAGGTGAGCCAGTCCTTCCTCAAGAACAGGGCGGCCACCATCAGTGTGCAGTGGTACGACATCCTGAGGGAGCGCAGCAGCATCAGCCGCTCTATCAGCGCCACCATGCGAAGCGACTCCTGGAGCAATGCCATACACTCCTATGTGATGGTGCACCTCATCTACAAGCTCAACCTCATGGGCAGCAAGGGCGCACGCATGAAGGGCTTCGGAGGGCCTGACGGGCGTGGAGGAGGTCCCGGCGGACCAGGTGGAGGCCCCGGCGGACGCTTCTGAGGCGGCGCCCCCTCCCATCCCCCCCCCTTGGGCCAAAAGCCCCCTCCAGCCTCTCCATTCCCCCAAAAGATGCAGAAAGGGCAAGTCCCCTTCCCCATAAGCAGAGTGGCGGAAGCGGCCCCGTATCCGCCTACCGCCCAGTGGCCATGGCACTCTTACCCCATAAGCATAAGCACGGAAGCGGCCCCTCCCCCCTGGGGGAGGCTGGGAGGGGGCTCTCAGCAAGATGCTTCTTTCCTGGCTCTGCGATAAGTTCCATTGGCATGCAGAGCCTACTGGATGCCAATGCTGTTCCCCACCCTCTACCGCGAGGCGCAAGCCCCATCGCGCCACCCCCATCACCACATGCGGCTGCCCCTTTCGTTCAGCCTGGGCTGGACGGTCAACGCAGCCGCATGCGATCGCCATCGCAGCGCACTGCGTTGGCAAATGCGGCGCACTGCGTTGGACATCGCGGCGCACTGCGTTGGACATCGCGGCGCACTGCGTTTTTTTGCACGCGCCCATAACGCAATGGACACGAGGAGACAGGAGAAACCCTCGGACGCATCCCTCCCGCCAGGGAAGGCCGTCCGAGGGTTTCTCCTGTCTCGGCACATGACTCAAGTCCATACTTTTGCCATCAGGCGCACTACGCTCCCCCAGGCTCTTGCCAGGGCATGCCCCCTCAGGGCATCACCAGCACCTTACGGCCTGCATGGATATAGAGGCCAGGGGAGGCGGGACGCTCCAGGCGCATGCCCTGCAGCGTGTACCATGCGCCAGACACCTCCTGGCAGGCAGGAGCGCCACCGATGCCGCTGGCCTGGGAGCGGCTGTGGGCAAAGACCCAGCCAAGTCGCGCTGCGCTGTAACTCTGTATGCAGGTCGTCTCGTGCGTCCAGCCCTCCACCGTCTCATACTCTGCCTCGTCGCCCAAGGCACGCAGCTGGGTGATGAAGTCCTGGGCGATGGCGCGCACCTGCTCGTTCATGATCTTGTCGGCAAGCCCCATCACATTATATACAGGCGTGGTGGCAACCGCCTCGGCCGACATCCCCTTGGGATTGGCGGCACAGGGCATGCCCGCCGCAAAGTACCGGGGATAGGTGGAAAGCATCTTCCAGGTGCCTGTGCCCCCCATCGAGCCACCGAAGATGTAGATGCGCGTGGTGTCGATGCCCTCGGTGCGCACGGTGAAGTCGAGCAGAGCCTTGACGTTGCCAGCCATGCCGCCCCATCCGCGCGACCTGTCGGAGCACTGGGGCACCAGCATCACGGCGGGTATCTGCTGGCGGTGGAGATAGGAGGCGATGGAGTCGATGCCTGGCTCCTGCATCTGCGTCACATTGTCCGTTCCGCAACTCGACCCTCCGTGCAGATAGATGACCAGAGCCTTGCCGCCCGCTGCCCCGCTGGAGATGTCGGCCTTGCGGTAGCCCATGTCCGTGCCCGCAAAGTCGCGCTTGAGTGCCTTGAAAGTGACTGCCCCCACCTGCACGTCCTGGCCTTTGCCTGTGACAGGGGTGAGCAACAGCAGGAGCAGGAGCAGCAGCCCTCTGCCAGTGGTGTGATGTAGTGTGAAGTGGTTCATTGTGCTATCTTTTTGTTATGTATGTTTCCTTCGCTGTCAGTCACGCTGCGGATATATGCCCCATGGCAGGGAGGAGCCTGGAGCCGCCCTCCATCCAGCGTGTAGTAACTGGCGGCACGCGGCAGAAAGCCCTGTCCCGCCAGTCCACCGGCCCCCGTGGGCGTGCATGCCACATCGGCCTTCACATAGCGGCCAGCCTGCGTCCAGGCGTATGAGCCTGTGGCTGTGGCCGGCTGAGTGCCCGTCCAGAAGCACTGCTCCTGCACGCGCTGTGCCGAGAGCGGCGCCAGCAGGCTCTCCTCCAGGCGGCATGCCTGCTCCCTCAGGAGTCCGCTGGCCGAGAGCAGCACATAGCGCCCTGTGGGATTGCAGGGCATGAGCACGGTCATCAGGGCACGTTCGCCCGCCACCAGGGTATAGTAGCGGCCTGCCACCGCATCCACCCCGCGCAGGTAAGCCGCCGTGCGGCTGCCCCGCACCTTGGGCTCCACGCCCCCCTGCTGCCCGCCTATGGCCAGCAGGTAGCCGCCATTGATGTGGATTGCGCTGCGGTTCACATCGATGCCCTCCTCGTGATGTCCGCCAGCCGAGAAGGCCAGCAGCACTCCCCCGTTGAGCGTGAGAGCAGCCGCCTTCAGGTCGCGTATGTTGGTGTCTATGGCATCGTTGCCATTGCTCACGCAGTGCACGAAGCCATCGTTCATCACGATGCGCCCCGAGGTGTTGATGCAGTCATCGTAGCACTCGGCCAGAATCGTGCCCCCATTGATGGTGATGGAGGTCTTCGACTCCAGTCCCTCGCCTCCCTCGTGGCTGGTGTACAGGCTGATGCGTCCGCCATTGACGGTGACTGGGCCGTCGGCCTTGATGGCCTTGGGCTTGCACTGCGTGTCGATGTCGGTGGTAGGCTCGTCGCCATAGATGAGTCCTGTGTTGCGGCACATGACGATGGGGCGGGCCGCAGCACCGTCCCCGCTGCCATCGGACATGCCTATGGTCACCATGCCATCGGTGACGATGCACTTGCTGCCCGTCCCTGTGCAGGTGAGTGCCAACTGGCCGCCCAGGATGATGATTGCCGAGTCGGCCTTCAGCGCAGCAGCCTTGGTGGTGTCGATGACCCCGTCCTCCTCCCCCACAGTCGCGTTGCCGCTGACCATAGCGGTGAGGCAGCCACCCTCGATGGTGATGGAGTCATTGGCCTTGATGGCCTTTCCGCCATCGGCGATGCAGGTGAGGTCTATCATGCCCGCACCTTCGGCAACGCGCACCGAGTGCTTCGAGGCCACCGCATGCTGGCAGTTGGCCTGCACGCTCAGTCCCCCGCTCCCGGCCAGGGTGAGCGTGGCCTTGGAGTAGAGACATGCCTTCTGCTCCCCATCGGGCGCGTCGGCAAGGCTGCTTGAGGTGCCCTCGGCAAGCAGCAGGGTGCAGGCGGGCTTGCCCTTGAGGCTGATGGCGCCGCCCTCCCGGTTGGCAAGCGAGAGTCCGTGCAGCACCACCACCGATGGGCGGTTGCCCTCGATGGTGAGGCTTCCGTTGGCCGACTCACCGCTCAGCACAGCCACCAGCGGCAACGCGGAATCGGCCAGCGAGACGCTCACATGCGCCCCACTGGCCTGCACGCTCAGCCCCCCTACGGCTGGCGCGACATCCACAGTGTCCCCCTGGTAGGAGATGCGGATGGTGTCGGCAGTCTGCGCCTGCAGCGACACCACCGCGCCCAGGAGTAGGGCGAGGGCGCACAACAAACCGTTCCCTCTCATCCCCTTCACCTCCTGCTCCTGGGACTTCGTCCTGCCGACTTGCGCTGCCTCAGCCTGCGCTGTATGTCACTCTCCACACGGTAAAACTTCTGCAGCTGCCCTGGTGTGAGCACCGTGGCAAAGCGGTCGGTGTAGGCGATGCGTATGCTCTGGGCACGCTGCTGGCGCTCCATGCGCTGCTTGACACGCTCGGCAGCCTCGGCCGAGGTCTTGGCCGCAGCATCGGCCTCGTCATCGCCCCATGCGGCAATCATGTCCTTGTTGTACTGCTCGTAGATGGGGCGGAACTTGGCCACCTGCTCGTCCGTGAGGGTGAGCCTGTAGGCTATCTCCCCCACCTTGGCATTGAACAGCCTTTCGCTGAATGACCCATGCCTCTGGGCCGCCCCGCTGACAGCCACCAGGCAGGCAAGCAGGGCAAGTAGTGTATGTCTCATAGTGAATGTATTTTAACTGTGTTAATACTCGGGTATGTCCTCCACCTCATAGCAGGCTATCATCTGTGCCTCCTCGTCGGTAATCCCGTCCAGGAACACGTCCAGCGGACTCTGCTCCTGCTCCACTTCAGTGGCCGTACCGGCCTGGCCTGCGGCCTGCGGGAGGAACACCCTCCACCCGATGCCCAGAACCAGCGCCACCGACGCGGCCGCGCCCAGAGCGACGCGCAGGACACTCGTGCGCACGCTGCGCCGCCGTTCCCGCTCGGCCCTGCACACCTTGATGGCATGGCGCGTGGCGTTGTCGAGCAAGCGGCTCACATATTCGTCGTTCTCGGGGAACGGCATCTGCTTGTACTTCTTCATGTTCACGTTGCGTTTTCTTTCAGATAGTTCTTCACCCGCTCCACGGCATAGTGGTAGTGGGTCTTCAGTGTCCCCACGCTCTTGCCGGTCACCTGCGCCATCTGCTCGTAGCTCATGTCATCGAAGTAGCGCATATTGAACACGATGCGCTGGGTGGTGGTCAGGCTTAGGAGTGCCTTCTGCAGGAGCAGTTCCTCGCCCCCCTCGGCACCGCTCTCGGCCTCCAGTGTGCGTGTGAGCGTGTCACCCAGCGAGTCGATGCTCTGCAGCAGGTGGGTCTTGCGCCTCAGCTGCATGAGGGATTCACGGGTGGCGATGCGGTATATCCAGGGAATGAGCGAAGCCTCGTCGCCCCGGAAGCTGGCCAGGGAGTCCAGCACCTTGATGCAGGAGTCCTGCAGCACATCCTCGGCGTCCTCCCTGCCCACCACGATGCGGCGTATGTGCCAGTAGATGGCCTTGCCGTATCGCTGCATGAGGAGGCGGAAGCCCTGTTCCCTGGTCGCAGGCGAGGCGATGAGGGAAAGCAAGCCGGGATGCACCGACGCAGTACTGCTCATGTGTGTGATTACCTTATCACCTTGACCACCACATACTTCACGCCCTTCTTGCCCGCAGGGCGAATGTCGTACAGTACGCCATCGGCCAACCAGCACTTGCGTCCCGAGCAGATGATGTGCCTGCCTCCCACAGGACGGGTGTGGAACACCATCCCCTTGCGCACATGGTGGCGGGGATGATGGCGGGACACCCGCTCGACACGGCAGGTACGGTGCCCGGGGGCAACTGGCCGCCTGGCATAGGATGGGGATGCGTAGCCCAGCAGGAGGACAAGGCAGAGGAGCAGGCCCTGAAGAAGGGCGGCTCCGCGACGGGGTATCGAATTGTACATGTTCATAGTTACTTGATTTGGTGAAACAACTCCTTTTCAGAAAGCTTTCTATAGGATAGATGCAACAGACGTGTAAAGGTTAAAGCAAGCGGGGCAATTTCTTCTGCGGATTCCTGCAGGACAGTCATCGGGGCACAGCAAGCGGCCGGGCAGCCCCCCCAGGTGTGCCCGCACGGGGAGCCCACCTGCCCAGGAGCGTGTGGCTGAGGGGCGAGAATGCCCGAGGGAGACTACCACGACGGCCACAGGACTATACACAAACGGGAAAGCCTGCCACGATGGGCAGGCTTCGGTATCGGCTCGTGATGGGCTGCGGGCTACTCTGGCCTGGCCAGGTCACGCACGATGTAGTAGGCTGCCTTGGGCTTGTAGTCGCGCCCGATGAGCAGCGGATAGTTGTCGGCGCCCAGCCAGGAGTCATTGTCGGAGAGATTCCAGAAGGTCACATTGCCGATGATGTCGCTGTGGCGGCTGAACACGCGGAAGAGGCTTGCGTACTGGCTGTTGAAGCGCGCCAGGGTCTCCCGGTCGGGTGTCCCGCTCTGGCCCTGGCTGAAGGTGAGCTGTCCACCAGCCTCGTGGCTGGCACGCACGTCCATCTCGGTGATGTGTATCACATCCACCACCTGGCGGAAGGAGCCGATGGCGGCCTCCACCATGCGTGCGTCGGGCCAGTGCACATTATAGTGGGCCTGCATGCCCAGTCCGTGGATGGGCACCTGCCGCTGCCTCATCTTGCGCAGCATGGCCACGATGCGGTCGCGCTTGGCGGGGCCCACGGTGGGCACGGAGGCCCGGGACGCTTCTGAGCAGAGGACACCACGCATGCCGCCGCGACAGCCAACGCGGCGGCATGCGTGTTTTTACGCCCCACATTGCGGAAAATCCCTCGAATTGTTGTAAGTTTGCACCAGGAGACAGTCAAACGGGCGTGGGGAGACCTCATCGCCACGCCCATTTATCCAACTAAAAGAACCAGAACAGACAGGCAACAGAGACAAATCATAACAGACATAGAACTCAAAGCATTCCTTTCTCCAGATCCGAAACCGCCAATTGAAGTAAACGAGAATAAGTGTGCAGAAGGTTCGCGTCCGCAAGGGCGTGAACTGATTGTGCTTATTCGTTTACGCGGTTACTTGGCGGTACCTGGATTTGGGATAAGCAATCAACCAGTTCCGCTCTTCTTTTTTTATGATGCTACACATCGGCCAACTTATCTCCGAGGAGCTCCGGCGCCAGGAACGCACACCAGCCTGGCTGGCCGCCCACATAGGCTGCGACCGCACCAATGCCTACAAGATACTCAAGCGGGCCAGCATAGACACCGCGCTTCTGGCACGCGTCAGCACGGCACTCAGACACGATTTCTTTCGTGACCTTTCCGCTTGTCTCCCCAATTGTGAACAATCGGCCACAGAGTGAGGCCAAGCCGGCCACACGGGAAGGGTGCATCTTTTGCTTTTCCCGGCTAATTTTGCAGCATGATTGACTCAACCAACAAAAAAAAAACATGCACAGAAAACTATTCCTGCTCCTTGCGCTGGCTTCATGCACAGGGACATTCGCACAGAAAGTTCTGAAGACAGGCACCCTCATTCCCGTGACCATCACCGAGAAGGTGACAAGCAAGAGCAACTCTGCCAACATCATCGTGGCACAGGACATAAAAGTAGAGGGGGTGACAGCCATCGCCGCAGGCACTCCTGTGGTGAACCAAGTGACATCCGTCAAAAGACGTGGGTGCGGACGGCCAGGCAGCGTGACGGTCAACATCTTATCCACCACGGACATCAACGGGGAGACCGTGCGCCTGATGGGACAGCCACTGACCAAGGAAGGAGCAAGCAAGAAGGGGAAGGCCATAGGTCTGGGCGTTGGCCTGGGCGTTTTCATGTGGCCCTGCCTGGCCTGCCTGGCCATCAAGGGTGGCGAGGCCGAGATACCCGCAGGCACCATTGTGCAGAATATGATGACAAACAACGAGGTGGTCATCAAGTAAGCCACCCTGCCGGAAAGAAACGGCTCCATTCGGGAAAGCGCGTTCCTGTAGCGTGTTCTCCCGGAGGGAGCCGTTTTCTTCTGCGTCACCGGCGGAAGCGGGACGTTCTGGCGGAATGCAGGCAGACGCGTGTCCGGGACACTGGCAGCACGATTCTGCCATGCGGACACTGATGCCGGGAGAGGCGGGCAGCACTACCCTACCGGAAGAAGGAGAAGTTCACGCTGCCATAGGCACGGTGCTCCACGAAGCGGGGATGCAGCGAGAAGTCGTTGTGCTTGCCGTGCTCAAGCACAAAGAGCCCTCCCTCGTTGAGCAGGTCACGCTCCAATATGATGTCGGGCAGTTGCCCCAGTTGCTCCAGAGTGTATGGAGGGTCGGCGAAGATGAAGTCGAAACGCTCACGACAGCGGGCAAGATAGCGGAACACGTCGGCCCGCACAGGGAAAGCCTCCTTGGCCTGCAGCTTGTCGATGAAACTGCATATGAAACTGAAGTGAAGCGGATCCTGCTCCACCGAGACCACATGTCCACAGCCCCGGCTCAGCAGTTCGAGCGTGATGCTCCCTGTGCCCGAGAAGAGGTCCAGTGCCGAGGGAGCCTCGTCGAAATCGAGATAGCCCTTCAGCACATTGAAGAGATTTTCCTTTGCGAAGTCCGTTGTGGGACGTGCCTTGAAGGTGCGGGGGATGTCAAAGTGCCGTCCCTTGTACTTTCCTGTGATTACGCGCATACTTCCACTCTGAGTATATAGTTCGCAAGTTCGTCCTTGAGTGCCGCCGCGTCGCCTGCCAGCAGGCAACGCGTGTGCTGCGCGTCAAGTCCCAGGTTGTGCCACACAGCCATCAGATAGTAGATGCGGTCGGCATCGGTGGGTGCCTGGTACGTGCAGGCGAAGCGCAGTTGCCCCCCCTTGAGCAGACACACGTGCAACTCGCTGCCCTCGGCACGCACATGCATTCCGGGATCCGCGTCGCCGCGCATGCGGTCGCTCTCGGCCGCCATGCCCACCACCTGCCCGGCCCTGCCCAGCAGTTCGGCCTGCGGGTACAGGCCGGTCACGGCCTGGGCGAGTGCCTGGCTCAACGCGAAGAGTTCCACGACATCCATGCCCGGAAGGATATGGTGGCGTATGTCGGCGTTGCTCACCCTCGCGCTGGAGAATGTGAGCCTGTAGAGCGAGGGCACGTCCGAGCGGCGGAACAGTTCGACGGGCACATAGGTCGAGGGCATGTGCGACACTACCTGCACCTGCGCGTATGTGTGCGAGGCTACATGGCTGTCCAGCAACACCTCCCTCAGCCGGCTGGCCCTCAGTGAGCCGCTGGCATCGGGCATGGGCTGACTCGCGTGCCACACCTGCCGTCCCGAAGGGTCGTTGACAGAGACAGACTGTCCATCCACGAAGGCGTGGATGGACAGCTTGTATGTGGCCTGGGAACTGTTATTCCCAGTTGCCTGCATTGTTGTTCCAGTTTGAGCCGGCCTCGCCTATCTTCAGCCCAGGGTACGCGCCCTTGGCGTCAGCCTCCTCGGCACGGTTATAGATAAGCCGCTTTCCGGCCTTGCCCAGCCCCTTGAGGAAGGAACTGTCGGGAGCGTCGCACTCCATCACCTGCATGATGGTGCCCGAACGGGTGGTGACAGGCACGGCTATCAGCTCAAACTTGTCGCCCTGCGAGAAGGGGATGTAACACAGGGAGTCGGGCTCGAAGTCTTTTCCCTTGTACAGCGAGTCGCGGAGTGACACCCACGTGGTGTCGCGGCGGAAGTGCTGCAGCCCGTTGGCGGCGATGGCCGCCTGGTTTCCGCTGTTGACAATGGCCGCTGCCGACTCCTCGGTCAAGCCCTTGTCCATCTGCTCGTCAGTCAGGTCGCCCTGCTTTGTGACGATGGGCAGTTTGCCGTTCTTGACGAAGTCTATCAGCTCCTTCCAGTCGGCGCAATAAGCCCCGTGCTGCATCTTGTACTCCTCCTCCGCCTTGCGGATGTCAATGAGACGCGCTTTCACAACCGACTCGCGCTGAGCCACCTCATCATCAAACCCAACCGTGTCTGAGATGCTATGCCAACTGATGAACAGCAGCAGCAGGACACATACACCCAGGATAAGATTTACAATCTTCTTCTGCTTCATGTCGTATTTCGTGTTTTATTTCGTATATTCGCAACACAAAAGTAGGATAAATAATTCACATACAAAGTCTCTTTGGAGTTTTTTCTGCAACAGAATGTCATTTACGGAAGATTTGGAGGGGCTGGTGCGCGCTCACTTCACGCACACCCCCACCGCATGCCAGCAAAAAGCCATTGCCGAATGGGCTGATTTCATGCTGAGCCGCGAAGCCGACACGGCCTTTCTGCTCAGGGGCTACGCGGGCACGGGAAAGACATCTCTTGTGGCCGCCATGGTACAGACACTGAGCGAGTTGAGACAACCGGTCATGCTGCTCGCCCCCACAGGACGGGCCGCCAAGGTGTTCTCGCTCTACGCCGGGCTGCCGGCCTACACGATACACAGGAAGATATACCGCCAGAAGGCGCTCACCTCCCCCGGCCTGTTCCAGCCGGGTGTCAACCTGCACAAGCACACGACCTTCATCGTCGATGAAGCCTCGATGGTGTCCAACCAGGCGGGCGACAGCGGTGTGTCCTTCGGCACAGGCCGCCTGCTCGACGACCTCGTCCACTTCGTGTACTCCCGCGAGGGCTGCAGGCTGATGCTCATAGGCGACACGGCCCAGCTTCCTCCCGTGGGGACAGACGAGAGTCCTGCCCTCGACCCCGGGGTGCTGGCGGGCTACGGGCTGCGGGTGTGGCAGGCGCAGATGACCGAGGTGGTGCGGCAAACGGCCGAGTCGGGCATCCTGTGCAACGCGACCATGCTGAGGCACATGCTGGCCTCGGGGGGCGAGGGAATTGCGCTGCCACGCTTCCGCATCCGGGGAATGCCCGACATGCGGGTGGTCAGGGGCGACGAGCTGATAGAGTCGCTCGAAAGCAGCTACAGCCAGTGCGGCACCGACGACACCATCGTGGTGACCCGCAGCAACAAGCGCGCGGGCATCTTCAACCAGGGCATTCGCGCGCGCATATTATATATGGAAGGGGAACTGGGGGGAGGCGACCAGATTCTGGTGGCCAAGAACAATTATTTCTGGGCCGCGAAGGAGGCTCCCGCACAGCAGGACAAGGAGGACGGGATGCCCTTCATCGCCAACGGCGACACGGCCGTGGTGCTGCGGGTGCACGGCGAGAGGAGTTTCTACGGTTTCCGCTTTGCCGATGCCACGCTGCGCTTTCCCGACTACGGCAACCGCGAGATGGATGTGACGGTACTGCTGGACACACTCACGAGCGAGTCGCCCGCCCTCACCCGCCAGCAGCAGGAGACGCTCTTCCAGGCCGTGTGGGCCGACTACCCCGAGATAGGGGACAAGCGCGAGCGGATGAAGAGGCTGCGTGCCGACCCTTACTTCAACGCCCTGCAAATCAAGTATTCCTATGCCGTCACCTGCCACAAGGCACAGGGCGGCCAGTGGAGCCACGTCTATATCGACCAGGGGTACATGACCGATGACATGCTCACGCCCGACTACCTGCGATGGCTCTACACCGCCCTCACGCGCGCCACCGAACGCGTGTTCCTCATCAACTGGCCCAAGGGGCAGGTGGAGGGCTGAGGGCCAGTGCCTGGCAGACCACTACATGTCACCGCAGCAGCCACTTCCACACAGGGAGGGCGCGCACCCTCTTACCCTTGAGGCCAGCGTCCTCCTCAGGGTCACGCGTAATGACCCAACCGTCATACTCGGATTTGGCCTTCAAGAACTTGGCCCTGTGACAGGAAAAGATTCAGTATGCCGTTTCTGCCATGTGCCTTTTGGCCAAAGTCGATTGCTCCGGCATGGCCGAAGCAAGATTGGGAACAACCCCTCGAAATATGCTCTGCAAAAACAGGGAAAAGTTTCAAAGTGCACCTCATAACTTTTTGCAAAACCCGCAAAGTGCACTTCGCAACTTGCCACAAAACGCTCCTTTGACCCGCAAACGACATTTTCTTCAGAAAAAAGCATCCCCCATGTCACCTTTCGGCACGCTGGAGCGTTATTATTATGAGCAAGCTCAAGAAAACAGATTATAACAACTTAAACATAGAAGAGTATGAGCGGAGTAATTGGAGGAGTGCTGATAAGCACCGGATGTTGTGTGGTGTTGCCCATCATGGCGGTGTGGCTGACCGAGAGACGCAAGATGCACGAGACTGACAAGCGCACAGAGATTGCGCTGGCTGCCATCGAGAGGAACCCAGGCATGAACGTGGAGGACTTCATGCGAAGCCTGCAGCCACGGCAGAAGACCATCAAGGAGAGGCTCTACATGCGCCTCAGCGCGGGGTTGTCACTCTGCGGGATTGGCCTCGGGCTGCTATTGTATGTCCTCTACCGTGGGCTGTCGTACTCATGGACAGCGGCGGATGTCAAGGGCATGGCACTCTCCGGCAGCGTCTTCTGCCTGCTGGGCCTGGGCTTCATCATCGCCTACCGGATGGGCAAGCGCATGTTCCGCAAGGAGCTGGAGGCTGGAGAATAAAACTGGTGGACACACCCGGACGGACTGATGGACAAGAATGAGTTTACCCGACTGGTGCGCCACGAGCAGGAACCGCTCAGGCGGCTCCTGCTCGCCCTGTGCCTGGGCGACCGCATGCTGGCGGACGACCTGGCGCAGGAGACGCTGGTGAAAGCCTACCTGTCATGCGGCACCTACCATGACCAGGGGCAATTCACGGCCTGGACCTACCGCATCGCCTACCGCACCTTCCTCGACCACAGGCGCAGCCTGCGGCCCACAGCCCACCTGGACACGGCACGCGAGGTGATGGCCGAGAGCGCGCCGGACGGGGCCTTCCGCTACGATGCCCTGTATGCGGCACTGGCCACCCTGCCCGAGAGGGAGCGCACCGCCCTGCTGCTGTTCTACCTGAAGGGCTATGCGGTAAGGGAGATAAGCGGCATCATGGAATGCGGCGAGGACGCGGTGAAGAAGCAACTGCAAAGGGGACGCGAACACTTGAGGACAAAACTGGGGAAAGATGGAAAAGGACTTTAGACTGGAAGAGATATTCGACGCCTACCGCCCCGACCTGGGCGACGGCGCCAAGTTCATGGCCACGCTGCAGCACCGGCTGGAGGCCGCAGAGTATCTGCGCGCGATGCGCGAGGCCGAGCGGCGGCACTGCCGCCGGATGATGCTGGCGGCACTGCTGGCCGGCCTGGTCATTGCCGTCATCCACCTGCTGGGCATGGAGCAAGGCACCCCTCTGCCCCACCCCATGAAGAAGGGGTAGGAGGGCCTGCGGGCCGCGGGGCCACCTGCGCGGAACAACGCTACCCACTGCCGACGCATGCGATGGACGATGCACTACGGCGCGATGGCAAACGCAGTGCGCTGCGTTGGGCGATGCGGCGCACTGCGTTGGGCGATGCGGCGCACTGCGTTGGGCGATGCGGCGCACTGCGTTGGACAACGCGCCCAGGCCGGGCGGAAGAGGCGGCACGCCCGCACAACGTCCGGCCACGGCTTGACCACGCAAAACAGGAAAGCCTGGGGCGGGGTGACTCCCCGCTCCAGGCTTTCGCGCGTGATTATGTGCCCGTCTCCTTTTTGTCCCGGCCTCAAGCTGTGAGCAGCTCCACCAGTTTGTCTACAGCCTGTGTCAGCCCCTCGGCATTGCGGCCTCCGGCCGTGGCGAAATGGGGCTGTCCGCCGCCGCCGCCCTGGATGAGCCTGGCAGCCTCGCGGATGCTCTTGCCCACATGCGCGCCCGCTGCCACAGCCTCGTCGCTGGCGGCGGCGGTGAGCAGGGGCTTGCCGTCGTTGACGCTGCCCAGCACCACGATACTGCCAGGCAGTTCGGCACGGATCTGGAAGGCCATGTCCTTGACAAACTCGGCAGGCAGGGGCACGATGCCCTTCACCACCTTCAGCCCGTTCACCTCCTTGGCCTGGGACAGCAACTGCTGCTTCATCTGCGCGGCCTTGTCCTTCAAGAGCCCGGTCAGCTCGCTGTGCAGTTCGCTGTTCTCGCTGAGCGTCTTCTGCACGGCGGCCTTCAGGTCGGGCGCGTTGTTGAAGATGGAGCGCAACTCGGCGGCTGTGTCTATCAGGCTGTAGAGCAGGTTCTCCACCTGCACGCCCGTGATGGCCTCGATGCGGCGCACGCCTGCGGCCACGCTGCTCTCGCCCAAGATCTTGAACATGCCCAGGCGGCCGGTGCTGGCAGCGTGGCAACCGCCACACAGCTCCACGCTCTTGCCAAACTGCACGACGCGCACCCTGTCGCCATACTTCTCGCCGAAGAGGGCGATGGCTCCCAGTTTGCGGGCCTCGTCGATGGGCACATCACGGTGGTCCTGCAGGGGGATGTCCTCGCGGATGCGCGCATTCACGATGCGCTCGACCTTGCGCAGTTCCTCGGGGGTCACCTTCTGGAAGTGCGAGAAGTCAAAGCGCAGCCCCTCGGGAGTCACCAGCGAGCCTTTCTGCTCCACATGGTCGCCCAGCACCTCGCGCAGCGCCTGGTCGAGCAGGTGCGTGCAGGTGTGGTTGGCCTCACTGGCGTGGCGCCAGTCGGTGTCCACACAGGCCATGAAGTCGGCCTGGGGGTTCTGGGGAATCTGCTTGGTGATGTGCACGGGCAGGTTGTTCTCGCGCTTGGTGTCGATGACCTCGATGGTCTCGCCCTCGCTCACGAGCACGCCACGGTCGCCCACCTGTCCGCCCATCTCGGCGTAGAAAGGGGTCTTGTCAAGTACTATCTGGTAGAAGGTCTGCTTCTTCTGTGTCACACGGCGGTAGCGCAGGATGTGGCACTCGTGCTCGGTGCAGTCCCATCCCACGAAGGTGGTCTCGCCGGGGCGCACCTCCACCCAGTCGTCGTTCTCCACGGCGGCTGCGTTGCGGGCGCGCTCCTTCTGCTTCTGCATCTCCACATTGAAGCCAGCCTCGTCCACGGCGAGCCCGTTCTCGTGGCAGATGAGCTCGGTGAGGTCAAGGGGGAAGCCGTAGGTGTCAAAGAGGGCGAACGCCTTCGCTCCCGGTATCACGGTGCTCTGCGCGGCCTTGGTCTCGCGCATCACGCCGTCGAGCAGGCGTATGCCGGTCTCCAGTGTGCGCAGGAAGCTGTCCTCCTCCTCCCTCATCACCTTGGTGATGAGTTCCTTCTGGGCCCGCAGTTCGGGATATGTGCCGCCCATCTCGCGGATGAGCACAGGCAGCAGGCGGTACATGAAGGCCTCCTTCTGTCCCAGGAACGTGTAGGCATAGCGCACGGCACGGCGCAGGATGCGGCGTATGACGTAGCCCGCCTTGGCATTGCTGGGGAGCTGCCCGTCGGCGATGCTGAAGGCGATGGTGCGCAGGTGGTCGGCCACCACGCGCATGGCCACGTCGGTCTCCTCGCGGTCGCCGTAGCGGTAGCCGCTCATGTCGCAGATGGCCTGGATGATGGGCTGGAACACATCGGTGTCGTAGTTGGAATGCTTGCCCTGGACGACACGCACCAGGCGCTCAAATCCCATGCCCGTGTCGATGACGTTCATCGAGAGGGGTTCCAGGTGCCCGTCGGCCTTGCGCTCATACTGCATGAACACGATGTTCCATATCTCGATGACCTGCGGGTCGTCCTTGTTCACCAGGTCACGTCCGGGGACACCGTTGCGCTCCCCGGGCAGGCGGTTGTCGATGTGTATCTCGGAGCAGGGGCCGCAGGGGCCCGTGTCGCCCATCTCCCAGAAGTTGTCGTGCTTGCTGCCGTTGATGATATGGTCGGCCGGCACATGCTTGAGCCAGTAACGGGCGGCCTCGTCGTCGCGCTCGAGCCCCTCCTCGGGGCTTCCCTCGAAGACGGTCACATAGAGGTCGTCGGGATTCATCTTGAGCACGTCCACCAGGTACTCCCAGGCCATGTCGATGGCCCCCTCCTTGAAGTAGTCGCCGAATGACCAGTTGCCCAGCATCTCAAACATGGTATGGTGATAGGTGTCGTGCCCCACCTCCTCCAGGTCGTTGTGCTTTCCGCTCACACGCAGACACTTCTGGCTGTCGGCACGCCGGCGCGGCTCGGGGTCGCGCGTGCCCAGGATGATGTCCTTCCACTGGTTCATGCCCGCGTTGGTGAACATCAGTGTGGGGTCATCCTTTATCACCATGGGGGCAGAGGGCACTATGGTGTGTCCCTTGGACTCGAAGTATCTCAGAAACGAGTCACGTATTTCGTTGGCTGTCATCATGAATATTGTTTGTTCGAATAATCTGTGTGAAAAACAGTTGCAAAGGTAATTTGTTTTGCGTATTTTTGCAAAGGATTTCAGATATAAAAGGGCTTCCCCCACCGAATATGGCACTCAACAAAGACAAGGATCTCAAGATGTATTTCTCCATCAGCGAGGTGGCCGCGCAATTTGGCGTGGCCGAGTCTGTGCTGAGGTTCTGGGAGAAGGAGTTCCCCAACATACACCCGCGCAAGACGCAGCGCAACGTGAGGCAGTACACGCGCGAGGACATCGAGGAGGTGCGCACGGTATATACACTGCTCAAGGAGCGCGGCATGAAGATTGCGGCCGCGCGGGAGATGCTGTCCAAGAACAAGAAGGGTGCCGCCGACATGGCCATGGTGCTGAACAAGTTGAAATCCATCAGGGCCGAGTTGCAGGACATCAGCCGCGAGCTGTCCGAACTGTAGCGAAGGGGGAGAGGCAGGCACCATGCCGCCCGGGCGGGCGGGAGCGGCCACGGGCACGCTCAGAAGCGCACCACGTCCTCTATCTCGGGGATACGCTTCAAGTCGCGGCAGATATCCTGCACATCGCTCACGTCGTGTACACCCAGGCGTATCTCGCACTCGAAGACACCATCGTGCGTGTCCACATTGAGGTGCTGTATGTTCACGTTGAGCTGCTGTGAGAGCACGCCGGTAATCTGGTGCAGCACCCCCACGTGGTCGATGCCGTTGGCGTGGATGGTCGCGGGAAAGAAGAGTTTCTTGTGCGTGTCCCAGTCGGCGGCCAGGATATGGTTGCCGTCACTGGCCTTCAGCTTGGCCGCGATGGGACACTGCCGCTTGTGGATGGTGATGCCGGTTTTCCCGTCGAAGTATCCAAGCACGTCATCACCAGGGATGGGGTGGCAGCAGCTGCAGATGGTGTAGCGGCCGATGGTCTCCTCGTTAAGTATCAGAGGCTTCTTCCTGTCAATGGCCAGGGGTACGGTCTCGTTGGCGCTCACCGCCCCGCCGGCACTTTCGTGATGGCGAGTGAAGAAGTTGAGGTAGCGGCTCCAGCCCGACCTGCCGGGGTTCTTGCCCCGAAGGACAGCCACATCGGCATCGCCCAGCGTGATGGTCCCGCCGCCCAGAGCCGAGAAGAAGTCATCGCGGGAAGACATGTTGTGGAAACTGCGCAACTTGTCGATATTGACGCTGCTGGCCTCCATTTCACGCTCGCGCAGGAACTCGCCCAACCGCTCCTCGCCCCGCTTCTGCTTCTCGCGCTCCTCGCGGCGCAGCACCGCCTGTATCTTCCCCTTGGCCTTTGCCGTGGTGACGAACCCCATCCATTCGGGCTCCACCTTCTGGCTCTTCGAGGTGAGTATCTCGACCTGGTCGCCGCTCTGCAGCACATAACTGATGGGCTCCAGCTTGTGGTTGACCTTGGCCCCGATGCAGTGTGTGCCCAGGAACGTGTGGATGGTGAAGGCGAAATCCAGCACGGTGCTGTCGGCGGGCATCGTCTTGAAGTCGCCCTTGGGAGTGACCACGAATATCTCGCTCGCGTACAAGTTGAGCTTGATGGTGTCCAGAAAGTCGATGGCGTTGGGCTGGGGGTCGTCCAGAATCTCCTTGATGGTATGCAGCCACTTGTCCAGTTCGTTCTCGCTGTCCTCGGCGGTCTTTCCGCCCTCCTTGTACTTCCAGTGCGCTGCGAAGCCCTGCTCGGCCATCTCGTCCATGCGCTGGCTGCGTATCTGCACCTCAATCCACTGGCCGGTGTGGCTCATCAGCGTGGTGTGCAGTGCCTGGTACCCGTTGGCCTTGGGATGGGAGAGCCAGTCGCGGAAGCGCTCGGGGTGGGGCTTGTAGATGCTGCTGGCGATGGCGTATATCTGGAAGCACTCGGCTATCTCGTCCTGCACGCCCTCGTTCTGGAAGACAATGCGCACGGCCAGGATGTCGTATATCTCGTCAAAGGTGATGTGCTTGTTCTGCATCTTAGTCCAGATGCTGTAGGGCGACTTGATGCGCGCCTTGATCTCGTACTTGAGCCCCGTGGCGTCAAGTTTCTCCCTGATGGGGGCTGTGAACTGGTCGAAGATGGTGTTCAGATGCCCCTGCATGTCGGCCAGCCTCCGCTTGATGTCTTGGTACTCCTCGGGGTGCTCGTAACGGAAACTGAGGTCTTCGAGCTCCTCCTTAATCTTGTTCAGGCCAAGGCGGTTGGCCAGGGGGGCGTAAATATACAGGGTCTCTCCCGCTATCTTGTACTGCTTGTTGGGCAGCTGGCTGCCCAGCGTGCGCATGTTGTGCAGGCGGTCGGATATCTTGATGAGTATCACGCGTATGTCGTCACTCATCGTCAGGAGCAGTTTCTTGAAGTTCTCGGCCTGTGCCGATGCCTTGTCACCGAAAATCCCCCCCGATATCTTGGTCAGGCCGTCCGTTATCTGGGCTATCTTGGGGCCGAAGATGTTCTCGATGTCCTCTACCGTGTAGTCGGTGTCCTCCACCACGTCATGCAGCAGTGCGGCGCAGATGCTCGTGCTGCCCAGCCCTATCTCCTCGCAGGCAATCTGCGCCACAGCGATGGGGTGCATGATGTATGGCTCGCCCGACAGGCGGCGTACACCCTTGTGGGCCTGCCTTGCGAAGTTGAATGCCTTCTCTATTATCTCCGTATGCTTGCGGTGCCTCGACTGGAGGTAAGTGTCAACGAGGTGCTTGTAAGCCGCCTCCACCATGCGCGCGTCTTCCTGTTCTCTGCTTGTCATCTGATCCATAGATTCCGCCCTGTGGGGTTGTGGTGTATATCTTGCGTGTTGTCATGTTTTACGGCACGCGCATGGGCGCGTGTCCCGTCACGCCGCTCCACCCGTCCGCGCCCCTTGGTTCATCTCACCCTGATCCTCTGTCCGGGATTGATGCGTGTGCCCCGCATGCGGTTGAGTCTTTTTATCTTTGCCACCGTGGTGTTGTTCCGCCTGGCGATGGCTCCCAGCGTGTCGCCCTTGCGCACCCTCACGGTCCGTGTCCTGGGATGCCGCGCGGCCTTCGGCCTGGGCTCCGCCACAGCCACCTCCACCACCTGGACCCGCTCCCCGGGCTGCACATAGATGCTGTCGCCCGCCTCGATGAACGCGTTCACCTTGTCAACCGGCATGCGCAGTATGCAGGGGCGCGCCTCGCCCGGGATCAGGCTGGTGCGGTACTGAGGGTTGAGCCCCCTGAGCTCGTCATGCGCGATGCCGCACATCTGCTCTATGCGCTCCATGCGCACATCGCGTGTCACCACCAGCGTGTCGGTGGCTTGCGGAAGCGTGGTCTTCACAGGGCAAATGTTGTGGTCGCAGTAATAATTCATGATGTAGTTGGCCGCGATGAACGCCGGAACGTAGCCCTGCGTCTCGCGCGGCAGGTAGGAGTAGATGGCCCAGTAGTCCCGCGCCCCGCCCGCGCGCTTGATGGCCTTGCTCACATTGTTGGGGCCGCAATTGTAGCTGGCTATCACCAGCGTCCAGTCACCGAAGATGTCGTAGAGGTCTCTGAGATACCTGGCGGCGGCATAACTGGCCTTCACGGGGTCGCGCCGCTCATCGACCAGGCTGGTCACCTCCAGCCCATACTGCTTTCCTGTGGTCACCATGAACTGCCACAGGCCGGCCGCGCCCACCCGGCTTGTGGCCCCGGGGTTGAGCGCGCTCTCTATCACAGGCAGGTATTTCAGTTCGAGGGGCACCTGGTAACTCTCCAGTGCCTCCTCGAAGATGGGCACATAGAAGTTGAAGGCCCCCAGCATCACGCTCACCGAGCGGCGAAGCCGTCCCCCATACAGGTCGATGTACTTCCTCACCACCTCGTTGTAGGGCATGTCCACCACGTTTGGCAACCGCCGCAGCCGCGACTGGTACACCTCGGGGCTATAGGTCACCACCTCGCCCGTGGTGTGGCAGTCCTCGCCGACGGCCAGGTTGCCACGCACCGCCCAACTGTGCAGCAGGCTGTCCATCTCCCGTGTCTGCATGCCCTCGGGCAGTGCCAGCGTGCTGTCCTGCCCACCGGCGACGCTGTCGCCAGCCTCCTCCTGCGCGCAGGCCGGCAGTGTGGCGGCCAGCATGCCGGCCGCCACGAGGACGGCCTTGCCCAGCAAGTCTCTTATTTGTCTCATTGTTCTCTCCTCCTTCATTAGAAGTTCAGGCATATGCCCAGCGCGGGCACCCGGTGACGGCCGCGCCCGTCCGTCGCGTGAGTCTCCATCATGCCCGGCTGCAGGTGCAGGCTGAGGTCCTCGCTGATGTCAAACGAGGAGAGCTCCGCATCCACATACGCGTCCACCACCGAGAGCAGATACACGCCCGCAAAGGCGAAGATGCTCATGTCCCTGAAGCGGCGGAAATGGTTTTTCTTGTTCTTGAATATCTCCTTGAAACGCTCCTCCTTGCCCGTTATGTCATAGCCCAGGGGAAGCATCTTCTCATAACTCTTGGTGTTGGGGTCGCTGTCCATGATGTCAAGATAAGCCTGCGAGTAGTCCTTCAGCATCTGGTTGTTCCAGGTGAGGGCATACGCGCAGCCCAGGTATCCGCCATAGATGACGGGCAGTTTCCAGTACTTGCGGTTGTATATCTGCCCCCCTCCCGGAAAGGCCAGCGCAAGCCACATGGAGCGTATGGGGTCGGGCTTGAAGAGGGCAGGCTTCTCCTGTGGCAGTGCCTTGCGCAACAGGCTGTCGGTCACTGCGGCCAGGGCGAGCGTGTCAATGTGCAGGCTGTCGGGCGGGAGCGCTTCGACGCTGTCGGCCCGTGCGGCGGGGGAAGTCGCAGGAGCAGGCACGCCGTAGGCGGGCAGCCCCTCACCCTGCAGGGTATCGGCGGGCAAACGGCATGTCTCCCGAACGGCATGCGCGCGGGCCAAAGCCGCCGCACTCCAACACGCGGCCAGCAGCCACATCGCCAGTGCCCTGACCCCGGATATGTGCCTGTGTCGTGTCAAGCCTTCAGCCGGTCAAATATCTCCATGATGCGCTCCAGTTCGGCCTCGTTGGCAAAGGGGATGCTTATCTTGCCCCTGCCCTTCTCCGAGCAGGTCATCTGTACCTTGGTGTGGAAAAAGGAGCTCAGGCTGTCGCGCAGTACGTTGTACTCGTTGCTCAGCGTGGAGCCCTTCTGCCGTATGCGCTTGCCGTCCCTGGCCTTCACCGTCCCGCCCGAGGACAGTTCCTTGACCATCTCCTCCACGCGCCGCACGCTCAGCCCGTGCGCCACCATCTCCTCGAAGACGTGCAGCTGTGCCTTCGGGTCGTCCAGTGCCAGCAGCGCGCGGGCGTGCCCCATGTCAATCTGCCGCTCCTTGAGAGCCACCTGTATGGGCGCGGGCAATTTGAGCAGGCGCAGGTAGTTGGTCACCGTGGCGCGGTTCTTGCCCACCTTCTCGCTCAGTTGCTCCTGCGTGAGCCCGTACTGCTCTATCAGGTGCTGGTAAGCCAGTGCCACCTCCAGGGCGGTGAGATCCTGCCGCTGTATGTTCTCCACGAGTGCCATCTCCATCATATTCTCGTCATCGACGGTGCGTATGTAGGCAGGTATGCGTGTCAGGCCAGCCATCTGGCAAGCCCTCCACCTGCGCTCTCCGGCGATGATGGTATAGTATCCGTCACCCGTGTCACGCAGGGTGATGGGCTGCACGATGCCTATCTGCGCGATGCTGTCGGCCAGTTCGCGCAGGCTCTCTTCGTTGAACTCGCGCCGTGGCTGGTCGGGGTTCGGCCTCACCAGCATCACGTCCACCTCGCCGATGTTCGACGACCCGCCCGTCCTCACCTCGCTGTTGTCCAGCAGCGCGTCCAGCCCGCGTCCCAGCGCCGGGCCGCCATATTTCTTCCGTATAGTCATGTGTACCTTATCTTTAAGCCTCGTTCTTGCTCACCACCTCCTCGGCCAAACCCACATACGCTTTCGCGCCGGCCGAGTCGGCATCGTACAGTATGGCCGGCATGCCATGCCCGGGAGCCTCGCTCAGCTTCACGTTGCGCTGTATCACAGTCTGGAACACGAGGTCGCGGAAGTGCCTCCGCACCTCGTCCCTCACCTGGTTGGCCAGGCGCAGGCGCCCGTCATACATGGTGAGCAGGAAGCCCTCTATCTCCAGTTCTTGGTTGAGTCGCGACTTCACTATCTTGATGGTGTTGAGCAACTGGCTGATTCCCTCCAGGGCGAAGTACTCGCACTGCACGGGTATGATGACGCTTTGCGCCGCCGTGAGTGCGTTGACCGTGATGAGCCCCAGGCTGGGGCTGCAGTCGATGAGGATATAGTCATACTCCTGGCGCACGTCGGCCAGCAGCCGCTTGAGCACGGTCTCACGCGAGCGCATCTTGAGCATCTCTATCTCCGCGCCCACGAGGTCCACGTGTGACGGAATGATGTCCAGCCCCTCGATGTCGGTTGTGTAGATGGTCTCGCGCATGGGCATCTGTCCCGTCAGCGCATTGTAGATGGTGCTGTCCACCTGCTTGCTGTCAACGCCAAGGCCGCTTGAGGCGTTGGCCTGCGGGTCGGCGTCAATCAGCAAGACCTTCTTCTCCATGGTGGCCAGCGAAGCGGCCAGGTTCATGCTGGTGGTGGTCTTCCCCACTCCGCCCTTCTGATTGGCTACTGCGATAATCTTGCTCATTCGGTATATCCCTGTTTATGTTGTTTGGCGAGTGCAAAGTTAAACCATTTGGGACGAATATGTCCATGCCGCAGAGGCCGAATGGAGAAAGTTGTGGATAACCCTCTTCTTTTGTGGATAACTCACGCTCCCGTCTGTCGCGCGAAGTTAAGATTTTCTTTCCACACGGCAGGCGAATTGCACGAATTTCGTACCTTTGCAGGGGAAAAAACGCTGGATACATGGCAGAAAGACCTCTGATACTCGTTTGCAACGACGACGGCATTGACGCACAGGGCATCGCCGCGCTCACGTCCATGCTGCTCCCGCTGGGCGACATCGCGGTGGTGGCCCCCGACGGGCCGCGTTCGGGGGCGGCATGCTCCATGACCGTGACCTCGCCCGTAAGGCTCCGCCTGCTGGAGCGCGCCCCTGGACTCACACGCCACTCATGCAGCGGAACGCCCACCGACTGCGTGAAACTGGCTCTGGAGCATGTGGTGGAACGCAGGCCCGCGCTCATGGTGTCGGGCATCAACCACGGGGACAACGCATCGGTCAACGTGCACTACAGCGGCACCATGGGGGCGGTGCTGGAGGCATGCATGAAGGGCATTCCAGCCATAGGGTTTAGCCTGCGCACCCGCGACAGCCAGTGCGACTTCACGCCCTACAGCGACACCGTCACCCGCATCGCGAGCCATGTGCTGGAGCACAGGCTGCCCCAGGACACCTGCCTCAACGTCAACTTCCCCCAGGTGGAACGCCTGAGGGGACTGCGCGTGTGCCGCATGGCACGGGGCAAGTGGAGTTCGGAGTGGGAGCCAGCCGAAGAGCCGGGCACATTCAGGCTCACGGGGCACTACACCTGCCTGGAACCCGGAGCCGAGGACACCGACTGGTGGGCACTCGACCACGGGATGGCCTCGGTAGTCCCCCAGCAGACCGACATGACCAGCACCCGCCGCGCGGATGCCCTGAAAGCACTGGAGACCATGCCGTGACCGGCACGGCCGCACGCCCGCACAACCAAACGACAGCACACCCCCACATCCCCCACAACCGACAGAAGACTGTGAGATACTACATCATAGCCGGCGAGGCCAGCGGCGACCTGCACGCAAGCCACCTGATGGCCGCCCTCAAGAGAAAAGACCCCCACGCGGAGTTCCGCGCCATAGGCGGCGACCTGATGCGCGCCGAGGGGGCCACACTGCTGCGCCACTACCGCGACCTGGCCTACATGGGCATCGTGCCGGTACTCGTGCACCTGCGCACCATACTGGGAGGCATGAGGGAATGCCGGCACGACATCAAACACTGGCACCCGCACGCTGTGATCCTGGTCGATTATCCGGGGTTCAACTTACGCATGGCCAAATTCGTGCACACGCACACGAACATCCCCGTCATCTACTACATCTCCCCCAAAATATGGGCATGGAAAGAGCACCGCATACATGACATACGCCGCTATGTGGACCTCATGCTCAGCATCCTCCCCTTCGAGGTGGACTTCTACGGGCGCATGCACCACTATCCCGCCCACTATGTGGGCAACCCCACTGTGGACGAAGTGGATGCCTACCTGCGGTCGTGTCCTCCCGACGCGGCCTCCTTCCGCAAGGACAACGCCCTGGACAGCCGTCCCGTAATCGCCCTGCTGGCGGGAAGCAGGAGGCAGGAGATAAGCGGCAACCTGCCCCGCATGGTGAGAGCGGCACTGGCCATGGGCGCAGGATACCAGCTGGCTGTGGCCGCCGCGCCCGGCATCTCCGACGACTATTACCACGAGGTGCTGGCCAGCCAGTACCACCGCCTCACCGCCGGGCACAGACTGACGGTGCTGCGCGGCCAGACCTTCCGCCTGCTGCGGCACAGCACAGCGGCTCTGGTGACCAGCGGGACGGCCACGCTGGAGACGGCTCTCCTGGGCGTGCCACAGGTGGTGTGCTACTATATGTGGGCAGGGCGGCTGGCCTCACTGGGACGCAGGCTGATACTGAGAATTCCCTTCGTGTCGCTGGTCAACCTCGTGGCCGGAAAGCAGGTGGTGCCCGAACTGGTGGCTGACCAGATGAACGTGACCAATGTAGCACGGCACCTGCGCAGCATCCTGCCTGGAGGAACGGAACGCGAGGCGCAACTGGAGGGATACCGCCTCATGGCGGAGAGACTGGGGAAGCCCGGCGCGCCCGCCCATGCGGCCGAACTCATCACAGAAAGGCTACAGGCCGGTAGCCTCAGGAAGTAGCCGCCCCCCCCAGGAAAGCCCGCCATCACGCCTGGCCAGGGAGGAAAACCTGTTCCGCCAGGAGCCACCCACACGCTTCCCGCCCTTCCGCCTCACCATTCCCCTTGCCGAGGGCATACAAATGTCGCATGCCGCCACACCGGCCATCACATGCGGCTGCACCAGCCGTCGCATGCCGCCGCATCGGATCAGGCGGCGTGGCCGGACGGGAAATTGCAAGGAGCAGGGAGACTGCGTCTGCGGGTGAAGGCAAGCGCGAGCAGCGCGTACAGGCCCAGCAGCACCACGAGCAAGGTCTGCAGCGTATGCACGATGAGGACGAAAATCGAGGCGTCGGTCTGCGGAACGGCATAGAGCACCAGCACGCTCTTCACCGCGAAATGCCAGGGGCCCGCACCATTGGGCGTGGGCACCAGCACAGCGAAGGCTCCCACCACAAAAGCCACCAGCGCGGCCATCACACCCAGTCCGGACGTGGCCTCAAAGCAGAAAAACGTGAGGTAGAAGTGCAGGAAGTAACACACCCAGATGCCCAGGGAGTAGAGCATGAAAAGCAGGGGGCTGTCCACCCCGCGCACCGAAAGCAGGCCATCACGCAGGTCAGCGACCACCGCACGGGTGCGCGAGAAGAGCCCCGCCCGCCTTAGCAACCGAAGAGCCGCCGCACCGACAAACAGCATGCACGCGAATGCCACCGCCCAACCGGCAGGCGAGAACGAGGACAGGAGGCCACCCAGGGAGACACCCGTGGCACGGAAGAACGTGGCGAAGACGGGCACCTGGGACACGAACACAACGAGTGAAAGCACTATCACCAGAACCATGTCCACCACACGCTCCGTCACAACCGTGCCCACCGAGCGGCCAAAGTTGACACCCTCGTAGCGGCGGAGCACCCCGCAACGGAGCACCTCACCCACGCGGGGCACGACCAGGCTGCTGGCATAACTGAGGAAGACGGCGTTGACACAGACGTGCAGGCGCGGGCACTCACCCATGGGACGCATGACCTGCTGCCAGCGCATGCCACGCAGCACCTGGGCCAGGATGCCGAAGGGCATGCTAAGGAGCATCCACGTCCACGACATGCCACCCGACAGGACGTGCCTCAACTGCTCCCACTGCAGCCCCCGGTACATCCACCAGAGTATGGCCACAGCCAAAGCCAGTGGCAAAGCCACCTTGGCCAAAAACTCGATCAACTTGTGTGTGTTCATTCGCGCGCAATCGTCATCCGCGCTGCAAAATTAACAATAAAAGCCAAGGTAGCAGTCCGACTGGCAACGTTTTAATTTGGAGCACCCGTCCAAAGCACCCATCCGAGACGTGACGGGACGCGGCCGCAAGAAGAGCGTCACTCCGCCAACAGGCACGCGACGGCACGGGAGATGTCCTGGTAGGTGCGCTCGAAGTTGCCGGTGTACCAGGGGTCGGCCACATCACGCGGGTTTCCCGTCAGCCCCATGAGCAGCGACACCTTGCCGTCACGGTCGGCCCAGCCCGATGGAACGCGCCACACAAGGTCGGGCATGAGGCGGGAGAGCCACGCGAAGTTGTTCCCGTCCATCAGGAAGATGCGGTCATAATAGTCATAGTCGGCACGGGTCATCTGCCTGGCCTCATGCCGGACAAAGGGAATGCCATGCCTGCGCAGGCATGACTTGGCGGGCGGATACATGTCATTGCCCACCTCCTCACATGAGGTGGCCGCACTGTCAATCTCGAATTCCCGTCCACGTCCAGCCACATCTGCCATCTTCCTCATCACGAACTCCGCCATGGGGCTGCGGCAGATGTTGCCGTGGCAGACAAAAAGTATCTTCTGCTTCATGGTGCAAAGGTACGGAATTCAGGAATATGAATGTCCGCATTCGTCCATTCACTCACAAGTCACCAAATATCCACATTTTGTGGTTTGACAAGGATTTGCTCCTTTTTCTTCTCGTTTTTGCTGCACGGCTTCATGCTTTTCGTGAATTTGTCCCCATGTTGTCCAAGAAATACAAACGAGGGGCAAAAACGCAGTAGTACTGGCATGGGGATTCCAGTACTACTGCGTGGGGCAATGCAGTACTACTAACTTTTGCTTGCAATAGTACTGCCCTCAGCAGCCCATGCTGTCGCGATAGAAGTCGAGGGCCTCGAAAATTTCCTTCTTGGTGGCTGTCTGGTCGATGTGGATGTCACCGATATCAGAGAGCAGGGTGAAGTTGACCTGTCCCGCAGAGAGGTTCTTCTTGTCATGTGTCATCAAGTCGTACAGGCGGTCGTACTCCTTGCAGTCGAAGAGGAAGGTGCCGTAGCACCCACGGATGAAGGTAAGGGCCTGCTGCAGGACGGAATGAGGGAACTTCATGCGCACGGCACTCAGATAGAGCTCACACACCAGTCCCCAGGCCACGGCATAGCCATGCAGCACGGTGCGGCCCTCTGCCAGGGCCAGGCTCTCAAAGGCATGCCCGACGGTATGGCCCAGGTTGAGAGCCTTGCGGATACCCTTCTCGGTGGGATCCTGCTCCACCACCCGCTCCTTTACAGCCACACTCTCGGCTATCATCTCCTGCAGGTGTGGGAGGTCGGGCTGGAAGAGGTCAAAGCCGACAAGCTCATTCCAGTGCTCACGGGTGCTGATGAGCCCATGCTTGAGCATCTCGGCATAGCCCGAACGGAGGTTCTTGCTGTCCAGCGAGGCCAGGAAGCGCGACGAGATGATGACGGTGCGCGCGGGGCAGAACACGCCTATCTCATTCTTGAGCCCGCCGAAGTTGATGCCCGTCTTTCCCCCCACGCTGGCATCCACCATGCTCAGGAGCGTGGTGGGGATGTTGATGTAGGGGATGCCCCGCTTGAACGTGCTGGCCGCGAAACCGCCCAGGTCGGTCACCATGCCCCCGCCCAGGTTGACCATCAGGCTATGCCTGGTGGCTCCTCCCCGCTGCAGGGCTGTCCACACAGAGGCCAGTGTATCCAGGTTCTTGTGCTCATCGGTGGGCGGGATGGTGATGTCCTGCGCGTCCTCCAGGCATCTCATGCCTGCGAGCAAGGGACGGCACAGTTCCCGTGTGGTGGTGTCGGTAAGGACAAACAGGCGGTCGTAGGACTGCCCTGCAAGTGCCTCGCCGAGGCTCTTCTCCAGGTCATGTGCCAGGATGATATTCTGCTTTTCCATCGTTCTCTATATATTCTATATATATTTTATAAATGTAAGCGCAGGCAGCGGTCGGCACAAGGCTGCTTCTGCCTGGCAGTTCTTGGTACTCTATGATGCGCAGGCACAGGAGCCGCCCTGGCTTGTGCACCCGCACGAGGGGGCTGACCCTATCAGTAGCCGCCGTTGGCCTGGAAGGTCTCGTACTCCTGGCTATAGTCATCGGCAAACTTGAAATACGTCTTTACAAATGTGAGGTAATGCACAGCCCGCTCTGTGGCATGAGCCTGGCCATTGCTGCGGTACATGATCCATCGCCAGTTGTCCAGCATAGCATCGGCCTGGTAGGACTTTCCCTCGATGGTGTAAGAGCCGCTTGGGCACTCCACATTGCTTATCTCCACGGTGTTATCCCCATCATTGAAGTCAGCCATCTGCTCGCTCTCCTTCATGGCACCACTATACAGGAGTCCATTCTTGTAATTGGATGTGGGGCCATACTCATATTGGTTGCCCACAAGGTCAATCTTGTCGATGAAGAGCGCGCCAGTCACCTGGTACTTTACCCGGTAATACACCCACGGCATGCCCACCAGTTCCACATGCTTCATCGTGCCGTCGCTGGTCTTGACATAGTCGGTGGAGTTCTCGCCCACGGTGCGCTCACAGTCGGTGGAGAAGGACACCGAGGCGGGCTGGTCATACACCAGTGTCACATCCCTGGATGCGCTTATCCGCTTGAAGTTCTCGCCCTCAAGCTGCACCCAGATGCTTACGGGCACGACATATTCTGCCCGGTGCCTGGCCACGTCTATAGTGCTGAAGGCCGACTTGGCAACAGGCACCACGAAGGTCTTGTCGCCCTCCTGGTCGGTGGCATCCAAAGAGGAGACGGGACAGAACTCCGTGCCCACGCACACACCCCAGTCGGCAATATGGTCGAGCGAAGGCTTGGTGGCCGTGGCCAGGCAGGTGAACTGGGTGAGCTGGCCATAGGTGTGATAGGTGGCACTGAGCACCCGTATCGCTGCGTCATTCTTGCAGTCGAGCTGGGCATTGGTGGTAAACCGCGTCTCACGCTCCTCCATGATGTAGGTGTGGTCACGCCACGACTGGCAGTAGAAGCGGCATGTATATTCCGTGCCAGGCTTCAGTCCGCCCACCACATACTGCCCAGGCAGGGAGATGGTGTGAATGCCTGTGCCACGTCCAGCCTGGAACTTGTCTATCTTGTGCAGGTTCTCCTTGGTGGGCGAGGCGCCTGCCTCGGTGATGCACACACCATAGCTGAAGGTCTCATAGTTGCCATTGTTCAGCGACATCAGCGTCCCGCCTATCTGCACAGCGCACGAGGTGTCGGCAGGAACCACCGAGGTGCTGACTCCAAAGAGCAGCAAGGGACGCTGTGCCCTATCGGTACGGCTGCTGGCCAAAGCCTCGCATCCGCCCTGGATATCCTCCTTCCACTTCTGGAAAAGGCCGATGACCTGACTGTCATCCGTGTAGAGCGATGAGGAGGAGAGGCCAAGTGTTCCGCCCACCGCATAAGCCACCTTGCCACGCTCGGGAAGCACGCTCTCGATGGAACTGGCCACGGGGTCGGAGCTCTTGCTGGTGAGTCTCATATAGTGGCTCATCGTCCGTGCCATCTCCAGGAACTTCCTGATGCTCTCCCCGCTGGCATTCCCAGGGTCAAGCACACCCTGGCTGTCCTTCAGGGCAGCCTCTATGGCCAAGGCCTTCTCCAGTCCCCTCATCTGCAGCAGGGTGATGTCCATGCCGTCAATCCAGTATCCGCTGTTCACGGCAGAGGCATTCTCTTTCCTGGGCGAATGGCCGTTCTCCGCATCGCTGGCTGTCAGCGTGAAGGACTTGCCATAGGCATTCACATAGAGGGTGGAGCTGCCGTCCTTGTCACCCTCGGCATCCGTCACCGCATACATCTGCAGCAAGGAGCCATTGATGCTCAGCAGCTGTCCCTCCTGGTCAAACTTCAAGTGAAAGTAGCTGCTGTCTATCTTGCAATCCGCACGCGGCTCACGGCCGGGCTGGTAGAGCAAGTATCCATTCAGGTTCATAAAATAGATGATGTCGCTGGACTCCCATTTCACCAGCGCGCACAGGTCTCCCTCGTCCTCTCCTGGCTTTGGAGAGGGGGCGGGAGTGGGGTCACTGTCACATGATGCCATGAAGAGCGTGCCACACAGGACACACAGGCAAGCCAAAAGCCAATGTCTTCTCATATTTCCTTATCTTTATCTATTATTGCTTCAATATCATTCCGGCACAACACACCTGCGCGATGTCCTTGAACAGAGGCTGTCCCTCAGGCTCACTTCACCCTCACTACCCTCACACCCACCGATGTGGGGTGCTTCAGCAGGTAATCGTGCAAGGGCACGCTGTCCAGCACCACCCTGTGGTAGAGACTGCTGGCATTGAGCAGATGCAGCAGTCCGTCCGTCCCCCACACGGCCAAGCCCAAGTGGCTCACATCCAGTCCGTCCCTTCTGGTCACCAGAGCCAGGATGTCGCCATCCTGTATGCAGGAGAGTTCCTCACGGCTCTTCCCTGTAAGCCGGGCTGGAATGTAACGCACCCTTGCGCCGCTGTACTCGCGCTCATGGCATGCCACCCGCCTGGCCTCGGCCTCATCCTGGGCTATGGCAGGGTAACGGTCTCTGTGACGGCTCATGTGATGCAGGCGGATGTGCTGCTGCCCTGCGAAGGGGAAGTGCGTGCCACCCGCCTCTGCGCTGTCCACCTCGGTCACCAGCCCTCTGGCCCGGGCCGATGCTATCCACTGGCTGAAGTAGTGGCAGCGGCTGGCATAGCCGTCCATCTTGCCGTCCAGGTAACGGATGGCCATGAGCCAGTGGCAGTAGTCGTCCCACCTCCCTGAGCCATGCCGGGTGGCCAGTGTGAGGGCAGTCACCGTCTCCACCAGCGTGGTGCAGTCCATCTGCCTCAGGTTCACCACCAGCCTCTCCTGCCCGTCCGGGCTCTCCAGCGTGTGTGCCACATACGGAACACCCAGGAACTGACGGGCATAGAAGAGCATGAGCGAGGAGTCGGCCGGCAACTCCCTGCCCTGTCTGAGCAGGGCCTCCACGCGTATGCTGTCGGCCCGGTCATACACCACTGCCCCACCAGCCTGCGGGAGCAGCAGAGCCAGCAGCAGTAACTGCCAGTGCCTCATCACCGCTTCTCCTCGGGCAAATGTACCAATGCCGTCACGCCAAAGGTGACCAGGCAGAAGGCCATCACTATCCAGAAGAACTGCACATAGCCCACGCTGTCGGATATCCAGCCACTCACCATGCCGGGCAGCATCACACCGCCCAGATACTGGAAGGCCGTGCAGAGCGAGAACACACTGGTGCTGCGCTCGCCATGGGCAAAGGCCACCAGGTAGAGGGTGTAGGCCGTGAAGCCGAGTCCATAGCCTAACTGCTCAAAGAACACACAGGGTGCCACCACCCAGGTGGCACCACACTGGGTGTAACTGAGATACACATACACGAGATCGGGCAAGGTGATGCAGAGCACCAGTGGCCACAGGCACCGCTTGAGCCCATACCTCGACACGAGCCACCCGCCCAGCAGGCCGCCCAGCAGAAGCCCGATGACCCCTATCGTGCCATACACCACGCCATAGGTCACATCGTCCATGGCCAGCCCTCCCTCGGCAATCGAGCGTTTCAGGAACAGGGGCACTATCTTGGTGAGCAGCCCCTCGGGCAGGCGGAACAGGAGGATGAAGGCAAGTGCAGTCACTATATTAGGCTTGCGGAAGAACACAACGAAGGTTTGCATGAAATCATTCAGGATATGCCTGCGCGACACCGTTGGGGCTGGCTGTTCCACCACTGGCAACATACGCGAGTGCCACAGGCAGAGCAGCAACATCAGCGCGGCCACGGCCAGGAAGGTGACAGACCAGGCCGCACTCACATGCAGCCCGCTGTGCTGCAACAATCCTGCCAGAGCCACCAGTCCGCCCTGCCCCAGCACCATGCCCACGCGGTAAAAGGTGTTGCGCACGCCCACATAGAACTCCTGCTGCACATTGGAAAGCCCCAGGATATAGAATCCGTCGGCCGAGATGTCGTGTGTGGCACTGCCGAAAGCCGCCAGCATAAACAGTGCCAGGGTGGCCTGCAGCCACAGGGGAGTGGGCAGGGTGAGAGCCACAGCCGCAAGGGCCGCCCCCACCAGCATCTGCATGGTAAGTATCCACCACCGCTTGGTGCGGAAGGTGTCTATGAACGGACTCCACAGGGGCTTGATGACCCAAGGCAGCCCGAGCCAACTGGTATAGAGGGCTATCTGCTTGTCGGTAAGTCCCATCTCCTGATAGAGTACCACCGACATCAGCATGACTGCCGCGAAAGGCAATGACTCGCCCAGGTACAGGCTGGGCACCCACAGATAGGGCTTGTTCGTCTTCATCGTCTTGTCAGTATTATCGGTTTGTCGTTATCTTCTTTTTTCCTCTCAGCCCCATGGGCTCAATTGGGGCTCAACGGTTGCGCGTGCTTGCTGTGCAACAGCCCACCAGGCGGTCATACCGCGCTCCCTGCTCGCGGTAATACACCAGGGTGGTGTACTCATTCTCGGTCTCATGGAAATCGCCCTCGGTGCGCGCCGTACTTCCGTCGGCCTGCCGGTACTGGTAACTGTAATAGCCCTGCTTGAGCAGGATGGCGGCATGGTACTGCCCCACCTGCTCATCGTATTCCATGCGGCAGTCAGGGGCATAGGTCTCTCCTGTCCATTGTCCGCACACATACACGTCGCCCCCTGGCAGCCGAGGGGTGGTGAGCAGGAAATGCACCACTACATACTCGGCCGTGGTGTTCTCGCTTCCCTCCTCAGGACTGAGCACCACGCGCACGCCGTCCTGGTCTTCAACATAGGAGTAGTTACGGGCAGGCCGGTCTTCAAGCAGCGTGGCGTGATAGTATGGCTCATACCACTCCATATGGTCAACCCCCGCTGCGGCACGCCGCACGTCCCTTATCTCAAACCTGTGGAACTCATTCCCGCCCGGGAAGACAAGTTGCCGGTTGTGGGTGAAGCCCATACCCGCAGCGTTGCGTTCATTGGGCACCAGTCCGACCGCCTTGGTGTCCCAGCGACGATTTTGGAGTACCAGCACGCGGAACTCCTGCGCGGGGTTCACCACACGCAACGAGCCATAACCCACACGCAGAGTAACCTGCTGATGACGGTCGTTGAAGTCTATATCGGTATTGCCGCTCACCTGCTGACTGATGCTCACGCTGTTCTCGTACACACAGAAACGCGCCTCAAGCACAGGGGCGGACTCGTCCGGCCCGTCGCCATCGCGATATACCCGCACGCAGTAATTGCCGCTCAGGAGCATGCCCACATCCTTGTTGGGCAGGGTGAGACGGTAATGGGTGTATATCTGCGTCGTGTTGAAGCTCTTCTCGTAGTCCTCCACCGGCTGTCCGTTGGTGCCTGCCAGCCAGTCGCTCTCGAAGATACCTTCACTCACCTGCCAGTCGGCGTCACAATGATACACATAATATATATACCGCTGGTAGTCGTGACTCATCTGGTCCCACGAGACCTCCACATGCTGGTGCTTGCCCTGGCTCAGCCAGGGCGGCAGGGTGGGATTGCCATCGGCGCACACCTGCAGCGTGCGCACGGTCTTGTCAAAGACACGCTGCTCCTGTGCCCACGCGCCACAGGAGAGCAGCAGGAACCAGGATGTCAGGAGTATCGTACAACGTCTTGCCATGTGCTTGGAAAATTGTGACCATCATCTGTCCATATTGTCCTCACCCGTCAGAATTGGCAAGTGCCATCCATACTTGACGGCCAGCAGGCGTATGACTATCACCGTGAGGATGCTCAGCAGGGCATTGACCTCCAGCGTGAGCCCGAAGTGATGGCACGCCGCATAGACCGCACCGCCGGCCACACAGGCCAGGGCATATATTTCCTTGCGGAAGATAAGCGGCACCTCATTGATAAACACATCGCGTATCACACCTCCCGCCGCACCCGTGATGGAACCCATGGTGATGGCTGTCCAATAAGGGAAGCCCATGTTGAGCGTCTTCTCGATGCCTATCACATTGAAAAGGGCAAGACCTATGGTGTCGAATATGAACCATGTGTTGTTCTCCCTGATGAGGAACTTGCTGAAGAACATGACCCCCACCACAGCCAGCGCACAGCAGATGAAGTAACTGCTGTTGGTCATCCAGAATGGGTTCACGCCCAGCATGAAGTCACGCAGGGTGCCGCCCCCTATGGCTGTGGCCATGCCCACAATCCAGGCTCCGAAGATGTCGAACTGCTTGGCCGAGGCAAGACGCACACCCGAAAGGGCAAAGGCGAAGGTGCCCACAAATTCCATGACAACGTATGACACAGGAAGACGCAAAGCGACGCCCATATCCTGCAGAATCCTAATTACAAAGTCCATGGCGTGTGTATATATGCCTCAAGCCGGCAGTTCCAGCAGTCCCTCTTTTGCCCACTGGGCCAGGATGGCCTCTGAGTCGGCCAGCGCGCGGACGCGATCCACGTCGTACTCATTGCAGAGCAGGTCGGCCATGAGTTCAGCCGTGAAGTCGCCATCACCCACACCCTGCCACAGGAAAGCGGCTGTCTCGTTGAGACTGATGATTTTGCAGAAGTCTATATTCTCCATGCCGTAGGCCATGACCACATGCTCACCGCACACGTCACGGAGTTCAAATCCCTTTTTCTTTCTCATATCATGCTCTTTTGACAAAATGGATACACAAGGTTCTGCTGGCATTCAAGGCAGTGTGGCCTTGTACAGCAGGAGCAGCAGCCGCCTGACAGGACGCAGGAAGCGCCACACGCGCACTTGGCGGCATAGCCTGGTGTCACTGGCGGAAATGGTGCGCCCCGGGCGAATATACTCGGTGACCACGCCACACACATCATCCCTGCGGCAGTACTCCACACCCTGCAGGTTGCCATCACCCTGTAGGGTGAGCAGGCTTCCGGCGGCACTTATCACCCGGTGCAGGACGTAATGCCCGCGAGCCACTTGCGCCAGCACCGCGTCCCCAACCCTCACGCACTGGGGATAGGCGAGCCTCACACGGTCACGCTCGTGCTCGAGAAAAGGGCGCATGCTGTAGCCCTTGACCCAGATGGTGGCCGTGTGCCCCTGCTCCAGAGCCTGTGCCACCAGGGGAAGCAGCTGGTCATTTGGCAGAGCCATTCTGCCCGTGGCGTCAACAGTGCCATCAAGCCTCTCCCGTTTGTGCCTCACAGGAGCGAGCACGCAACGCAGCGCACGCTTCACAACACTCTTCAGCACGCTCATCCCGTCACCGTGTCATGGCAGAGCAAGGCGGCCCCCGCATTGGGCAAGCATCCCAACTCATACACGTTGCACAGGGCTATCAGACGCGCGACGGTGCCGTACACCCCGCCATACACACGCCTGTCCCACTTCATGCTGCTCATGGCAGGCAGGAGCGCGGCCAGTGCCTCAACGGGACTGAGCTTGCGGATGCTGTTGGACGGGCACTGCCGTATGCGCACTATGGCTCCCACAGGAGCCGAGACATTCCTGTAGCAGGGAGTTTTCCCGCTCCATGGAGAGCCATACACAACGGGCTTCCCCTCCACTATGCGCAGCACAGGATTGTCGTCATTCATCAGGTCGCAACCCGGTATGTTGTCGTACCACAGGCGGGTGTGTGTGCTCTTGCCCGTACCGCTCGGGGCGGTCATCATATAGGCACGTCCGCCACAACGGATGACCGACGCGTGCACCAGGAGCGTGTCATGGTCGGCCGTGGAGAAAGCGTAGGCCATCATCAAGGCGCTGTTCAAGCCATAGGCACGCTGGCCAGCCTGTTCTCCACACAGGCACACCTGACACTGGCGAAAGTCCGGCGAGGACTGCATGACGCTGCACACCACACCATCCACGTCACGCAAATGGAACTGGTAACCACCGTCAGGCATCTGGAACACGCCATGAACACAGCCTCCACAGTCAAACTGCCCCACTTCCCGCTCCGGCGCGCCCCATGAAAAGGCGTGGTCAACAACGACTCTCAGCATCGGCTCGCTGTCCCCGTCCTTGACCCCGAAGGGGGCAAACGAGGGGAGCAACGCTTGCACATCGGTGCCATCGGCCGGCTCCACAGCCAGCAGATGCCCACCCACCCGACAGCGGAACCCGCTTGCGCCAGCCATCAGTGGCGGCCTCCCTTCCGTGCCTTGGATGGTTTGCCGCCCTTGGCCTGCGGTGCTTCGTGAGAAGCGGGAGCGGCCGGGGCTTCCGTTCCCTCTGTGTCCTCATCGAGCATCGTCACACTGGTGTCCACATACTGTTCGCCTATAAACTGGAACTCTGCCGCCCCAAGTGTCTTGAGACGCATGGCCGATGCCTTTCCGCTGCGCCTGCGCATCTGCTCCACGCGCTTCTGCAATCGTGCCTGCTTCTTGTCGAAGAGTACCATGCAGGTGTAGTTCTTGCCCCCCGAGAGTTTCTTCATATAGTGGTTCAACTGGGCCGAGTACTGGTTGCGGTCCATCAGAAATCCGTTCCTGCTCTCGACATAGGCGGTGTCGATGCACTGTATCGCGGTCAGGTAAGCCGTGGAGTCGGCGAAGTTGATGGCATAGCCGCAGATATATACTGGCCTCTGCTCCACCTTGGCTTGCAGGAGCGAGGCCTGGGACACCAGTATGATCGCCACAGCCCACCGGGCAATTGCCCACATTCTGTCATTCATGTCGCTTGTGTTGTAGTTCTCTTTATTTACCCTTTGAACGTTGTCGCTTATGAGTGAGCAAATTTACGACCTTTCCATGAGACGAGCAAGTATTGGGCAGGCTGTTCTACTGCATTCGTCTTGCATGGGGCGCATGCCGGGCCGATTGCCGCACCCTGCATAGGGCACATGCCACCATGGCCGTTGCCTTAATCCTTGCCAGGCTCACGCCGTTCCCGAAATGTCCTCTCCCACTACCTGGAATATCTCGCTGCTTTTTCCGTGAAGCGTGGAGTTCCCCTGTATAGCTCCCGTGTGGGAGTTTACTGCCTTGAATCCCGGGGATTTTAAGGCACTTCGCAAATGCGGTTTCTCGATGACCGACAAACCAAACGATATTGCCTCAATAATTGCCATGCGCTGAGAACCGTGTGCTGGTTATGCCAGCTGGACAAAACTACCCGAAGACGATTGACACAGAAACAAGAAGTCCGAAGGCTAAAATATTACGGGCAGTCTCACCAAGTACGGAATTGAGCCGGCTCCCATGGTCTATCCTTACGATTCTGTGGTATGAGGCAAACAAGAAGGGCAAGACAGCCAACGGGAGGAATGACTGCGGGGTTTCATTACGGGAATAGAGAACTGTGACGCTGATTGAGCAAGCAAGAATTCCAAGCACCAGATACAGATACCGCGAGGCCCTTTTCCCGACCATAACCACAAGAGTCCGTTTCCCCACTCTTCTGTCGTTTTCAATGTCTCTATAGTTGTTGACAATCAACAGGGTGTCAGTCATAGCGCCACAGGCTACAGACATCCATACCACATCGCCCGGTATTTCGCCACAAGGCGAAGCGGGAACCGCGAGGTAATATGTGAGGCATACTGGCACGACCCCAAAAAACAGCAAGACCAGGACATCTCCCAGCCCAACATAGGACAGGTGCGTGGTGTAAAGAAAACAAAACAGGACGCACAGGCCACCGACCCAAACCATATTCCAGCCCCCGAACAGGACAAGCGGAAACCCTACGGCACACGACACCAGGGTGTTTATGACAATGCCGGTTCTCATGGCCTTCGGGGTAATCCAGCCCTGCGCGCATGCCCTTTTGGGGCCAAGCCTGCCCTCTCCGTCACATCCTTTCAAATAATCGAAATAATCATTTACAAAATTCGCGTCTATTTGCATTAAAAAGGCAAACAGGAGGCATAACACCGCCGGGACGCCCCTGACCATGTCCCCATAATGACTTACAGCGAATGCTAAGCCTATGACAACAGGAACCGCCGCTCCCGAAAGCGTTTTGGGCCGCGCGGCCAAAAACCACGCCTTGAATGAATTTACCCCAACTTTATCAAAGCACATGTCCGAAAATTCTCTAACTCGTGCAAAAGTAGGCATAAAAACTCGCGTTTGCAAACAGTCTGTGGCATTTCTGCACATGGACTCAACATGCGTGGCGGGCAGCCTGTCATCATGCCCGTTGCCTTAGTAGCCTCAACCCGTCCCCAATTCATGACCCGCCCAAATGTACTCCCCCAACCCGGGAACGGCTCGCCACTTTCATCAGGACCCTCGAGTTTATGCCACATAGTGCTAAAGCGGGGAACTCACCGCTTTGATCATGACGAGTTGGCATGGTCGTCAGGAAACATGGCCATTTATCAATCGCAAAATCAAGCAACATCCTTGAAGAAAAAGATGCAGTAGTACTTCATCTGTCAACGAAGTAGTACTGCATCTGTCTTCGAAGTAGTACTGCATAGCCCGTCGGAGTTATACTTCATCAACACTTGAAGCATAACCTCAAATCAGCAGGCTACACCTTTACATATGCCCGGTCGGGAACGACCAACGCCCAGAGCGGCAATATGCCCCCACAGAAAGCAAGGAACAGAATCTTCTTGCCGCATGCAAAAATTACAGAGATACATTTGCTCACACGCCAAAAAAGCATACTTTTGGAGGCACATATTCTTTATTCAACTGTACAGCCCAAAACCAAAATAGTAATTATGAAGATTTTGCCCACGCGGTTATTTTAAACTCCACTGACGGGAACTATTACTATTATTATTATGCAGATCCTACAACAGGAGAACGCGGTGTGAAGATTACAAAAAACGAAGTGTTTTACGCAATAAAAATTTATGGAAAGAAACAAGTTTTTTTATTTGCTTGCGCTGCTCACATTCCTCTCCGTGGTATCATGGGGACAAGACACCATCAAGCATACGGAATGGAAAGAATTCAGAAGGCCACGTACCGCAAAAGAACGTTTGGGGTTCATGCGCCCCCCATTAGAGAAGACAAAATTAAGGAAAAAGACCTCAACCATTCTGCCGAGTACATGCAAGACTCTGATTTTGGGGAGGACTGGTGCTGGTGCCACTCTATGAATGGTGAATTTGTCGGGCCATACGCTATCGGCATTGACAATTATGCCTACGAGATAGACAACAGCACCCGAAAAAAAAGAGTGGCTTTCGCATGCCATTCACAATAAGGGGGATTGGGAAAACGAAAGACTCACTGGTTGTGACATCCCGTGGAAGGGGCGTTTCCTATCATATCCGTGGGCATCATATTTGTGGTTTTACAAACTACAAGAGCGAGCACCCTGTAAAACTGCTTTCCCTGGAGGGACATCCGAAAGGAATACTGCCCACAGGTGGAGGGGGACGTGCTCTATATGGCGAACAAGTTTTTCGTCCTGAGAGAAGAAGACCTGTACAAGTTCACGGTGGACTTCATCTGGAGGGTTGAGGTTCTCCCATCCAGCAAGTTGACTCCCATCAAGAGCCACATCAAGAAGCCCTTCACCATCATCCGCATATTCACCAAGACCCACCACAACTGGCACCCCATGTGCATCAGGTGACCAAGAAGGAAAGCCGGCATCCACAAGGGGGCGCAAGACGAAGCCAGCCGCACATCCTCCCAGTGAGGAGTGCGGCTGGCACTGCAATTGTATCCCTGCACGAGGGAACTGTTTTACGTCAATCCATACCGGACATCAAACCGAACAGACCTGCAAGCCTGTCCTGCCTGCCCAATCCCTGCACCGCATTGCGGAGGCAAGGGCTCACGGCCTTTCCGTCAGTCATTCAAGTCCACCACCAGGCTCACCTTGCGCCCGCTGGGAGTCATGGCCTTGATCCACAAGGTGCGGTCGGTGCTGCGGCTGGCCTCTTCTACGGCAGTCTCCCAATCACTCACAGTGGACAGTTTCTTGTCGTTGACCTGCAGGAGGATAGTACCCTTGCTGGCACCGGCGGCCTTCATCTTGCCTCCCTGGCGTACGGCACTTACCTCCAGACCGTAATCCACGCCCAAGGTCTTCTTCACATCATCGCCCGCAGGCTTCAGCGAAACGCCCAACTGGTCCATGTCAACCTCCTCGAGCACCTTGGTGGTACCCTGGCTGTTGCGCAAGGTCACATTGGTGGTATAGTTCTTCTTTGCGCGGGAATAGGTCAGAGACACCTTGTCGCCTGGGCTGTGCTGCGAGATGGCCTCCTGCAGCTCACTCATCTTGGTCACCTTCTTGCCGTCAAACTTTGTGAGCACGTCACCCTTCTTCAATCCGGCTTCCTGGGCTGCGCTGGCATCTGCCACCTCGGTGACATACACACCCTCTACCTCGCCCAAGTCAACCTCGTTGCCCTTGGCTTTCTCGGAGTCAATATAGTTGGTCACGTCCGTACCCGTCACGCCCAGCACGGCACGCTGCACGGCACCATACACCTTGAGGTCAGAGACCACCTTGTTCATAATGGTCGTGGGAATGGCAAAACCATAGCCGCTGTAACTGCCTGTCTGGCTGTAAAGCATGGCATTGATGCCCACCAGTTCGCCCCGCTCGTTGACGAGAGCGCCGCCGCTGTTTCCGCTGTTGATGGCTGCGTCAGTCTGTATGAAACTCTCGATGCCGTTGGCTCCCAAAGTACGTGCCTTGGCACTCACAATGCCAGCGGTGACGGTACTTGTAAGGTTGAAGGGGTTTCCCACAGCCAGCACCCACTGCCCCAACTTCAAGTCATCGCTGTTGCCCACTTTTATTGCGGGCAGGTTCTTCGCGTCAATCTTGATCAGGGCCAGGTCTGTAGTGGCGTCACATCCGATAATGCGTCCGTTGAACTCACGGTTGTCGTTGAGTTTCACCTCTATCTCATCGGCATCGCCCACCACGTGATTGTTGGTCACGATGTATCCGTCGGCGCTTATGATTACGCCGCTGCCCGCCGAGTGACGGTCTGGCTGTTTGTATTCACGCCGCTGGGGCTCGCGGCCTCCAAAACCGAAGAAGTCCCCAAAGAAGTCGCTGAAGGGGTCCTGCACCTGCACGCGCTGAGTCTTTCCGGCCTGGGTGACCTTGATGTAAACGACCGAATTGACCGCTGTCTCGGCCGCATAGGTCAGGTCAACCATTCCGCCGGGAGCGGCGGCTGAGGACACAGGAGCAGTCTGTGGAGCAGGCGCGGGCTGCGGAGCAGGCTCTGCACGCTTGATGACAGCACTGGTCACAGCACTGCTTCCAAACACAAGAGCAACTACCCCCAGCCAGTTTTTAGTTGTCTGTTTCATAACTTCATCTTTCTTTTGCGTTAACATTCTGTAATCAAAACTTGGCTTCCAACGAGCCGCATTGCAAATATATGCCGATTTATACTGACCGCAATACACTTGCTTCTTATTTTGAAATTATTTAACAGAGCGTAAGATGCCATTAACCATTGTTAAACACTCTCCTGCCAATCACCCTTCGGGCTTGCTCTTATGTCGCCACACACCAAAGCGAGCCCTGGCATGGAGTTCTGCGATGGTGGCACGCCCAGAGATGGCACCTGGACTGAGGGGAATATTCCGAGACATCACCCTGGCCTGCGCAAGAGACACCCTGCCTGGGCACAAGACAGCCACAGAACAAAGGGGCAACGGGGGCAGAAAAGCCTGCATGCAATTTTTCGCTGTACATCAACAGGATGAAAGAGTTTTTCTTCGTACCTTTGTCCCTCAGAGAACAGGACAGCAGGCCGGTCTGCCGCTGGCCCACACGCGCAAGCGCAAGGGCGAGAGGAAAGTCCGGGCAGCACAGGGCATCCCGCTTCCTAACAGAAAGAGGCTCGCGAGAGCCTGCCGATGTAGAAGAAAACAACCGCCTTGCCTGGGCAAGGTAAGGGTGAGAAGGTGGGGCAAGAGCCCACCAGGCCAGTGGTGACACTGGTGCTGTACATCCCGGGAGCTGAAAGTTCATGTAAACCGGCGACACAAAGAGAGGGCGGCCCGTCCAAGCCGGAGGGTAGAACGATAGAGGCTGGTGGTGACACCAGCACTGGATAAATGGCAGACACCCCGTACCAAGGGGCACACAGAACCCGGCTTACAGGCCAGCTGTCCTTTTTCCCCCGAAAAGAGCAACGGTGCACGACTGGAGCACTTTCTTATACATATATATACATAAAAACGACTATATACATAAAAACGACACGCCCAAGAAGGATTCCCCACAGTTTCCCCACAAAAGACACATGACCAAACTGGACTATATATGGAGCGTCAATGAGCAGAAACTGACCCCTATGAGGCGGTGGATGCTGAGGGCCACCAAGAGGCTGGTGATTGTGGTGGAGAGCATCACGAAGAACAACCTGATGAGTTACGCCTCGGCTCTCACCTACAGCAGCATACTGGCAGCCGTCCCTGTGCTCGCCATCGTGTTTGCCGTGGCCAGGGGGTTTGGGTTCGGGTCTGTCATCGAGGACAGGCTGAGGGACTCACTGCAGGTGAGCCCACAGATAACGGACACGGTGTTGCAGTTTGTCGACTCCTACCTGGAGCACACACACAGCGGAGTGTTCATCGGCGCGGGCATCATCTTCCTGCTCTACACCCTGCTGTCACTGACGAGCAATGTGGAGACCGCATTCAACAACATATGGTTCATCAACACGCCCCGCAACATCTACCGCCGCATCACCGACTACGTCAGCGTATTCCTGCTGCTTCCCTTTGTGGTGGTAGTGGTGAGCAGCCTCAACATCTACCTGATGACCGTGCGTGAGCTGTTTCCTGACTATGTGTTGCTGAGCGACACTGCCGAGCGCTTTGTCAAGGTGTCGCCACTCGTGCTGGTATGCATGGCCTTTGTCCTGCTGTACAAGTTGATGCCCAACACCAACGTCAGGCTGCGCCACACACTTTTGCCGGGCATCGTGGGAGGGTTGTGCTTCATGGCCGTACAGCACTTCTACTTCCACTACCAGATTAAGTTGAGCAACTACAATGCCATCTACGGGTCGTTTGCGGCCCTGCCCCTGTTTATGCTGTGGCTCAACATATCGTGGTGCATCTGCCTTGTCGGCGGTCAGCTGTGCTATGCCAACCAGTGCCTGGACAGTTATGCCTTCCAGCGTTACAGTGACGACTTGAGCCGCCGCTACCGTGACACCATATGCCTCCTGCTCATGTCGCGCATCGCCAAGCGTTTCGCCTCAGGTGGGACTCCCTACAGCGACCGCACCCTGGCCGAGGACACACGCCTGCCCCAGACGGTGGTGTTCAACCTTCTGCAGGCTCTGGCCAAGATGCAGTTGCTGGCAGAGATACGCGACGAGGGCAGCCAGAGTACCCACTACCTGCCTGCCATTGACATAAGCCACCTGAGCGTGAGGACAGTGATACGGCGCATCGACAGCCATGGGGTGGAGAACCCGCAACACACCTGGCGCACCAAACCAGCCGAATGGGAGACATTGCGGCAGCTGAGAAACACCAACAAGGACGCACTCCTGACCGAAGTGTAGCCACCTCGCGCACAAGGCAGACATGTGTCGCCCCTACACATCGGACACCTGACGGCATCCAGACAGGCCGGCATGAAGGCCAGGACGACCACGGCAATGCAGCAAGCCGACTGAAGTTCGCATTGCAAGTCCACCTACACGCAAGCCCTTTGCAATAGCCATGGCACACACATAGACACGACACACATAGACATAGAAACGCACGTCCGCAAGCACCCACCCTTCCCTCGCAAGTCCAGGCACCCGGCTTTCCATTTCAAGCACCCGGCTTTTCATAAAACAGTCAAACATTGGGACACGACTATGCCCCACTTCACAAAAAACTTGCTATCTTTGCAAGGAACAAAGAGCCGTAAGCAACCAAAACAAGACTCAAATGGACACAAAGACTCCCATGGAGCACCCGCTAAGGCTGTTTGCCTTCTGCCCCGTGTGTGGCTCGGAACACTTCCAGACCAACAGCAAGAAGAGCAAGGTGTGCCACAACTGCGGCTTCGAGTACTTCGTGAACCCGGCCACATCCACCGTGGCCATCATCGAGGACGGGGAAGGCAAGGTGCTGGTAGCGCGGCGCGCCAAGAATCCGGCCTGTGGGACTCTGGACCTGCCTGGCGGCTTCTGCGACTGCGGCGAGTCTGCCGAAAGGGGCGTAGTACGCGAGGTGATGGAGGAAACGGGGCTGAGGGTGACGAGCGTCGAATACCTGTTCTCCCTGCCCAATGAGTATCCCTACAGCGGAATGAGCGTCTTCACCACCGACCTGTTTTTCCAGTGCCGTGTGGAGCCAGGCACACCCACCGCCATGGATGACGTGGCCGGGCTGGCGTGGGCACGCTGGGAGGACTTGAATCCAGAGGACTTCGGGCTGGACTCCATCAGAAAGGGCATGCGGCGGCTGCTCGCCAAACGGGGACTGGAAACATAGGAGAGAAGCCCCAATGGTGGCACATGTACCATGCCCGCAAACCCTCAAAACCAACTAAACCAACCGCTCTTGCTGCGCCAAGGGCGACAAACGACAAACCTATCACAAACTCAAATATGAGAAAACATCTATTCGTCCTCGCGTTCCTGCTGGGCACGGGATTTGCATACGCCTCCACCAACAAGGAGATGGACAAGTTCGTGTCATCCCTTATGAAGAAGATGACGCTGCGGGAGAAGCTCGGGCAGCTCAACCTGCAGCCAGGCTCCGATGCCACCACGGGCGGCGCCATGAAGACTGAGTTTGGCCAGCTGGTGGCCAAGGGCGAGATGGGAGCCGTGCTCAACGTCATGGGCAAGGACAAGATACGCAGCATCCAGCGCATGGCCGTGGAGGAGAGCCGCCTGGGCATCCCCATCCTGTTTGGCCTGGATGTCATCCACGGCTACCACACCATCCTGCCCATCCCCCTGGCACAGTCGTGCAGTTGGAACGTGGAGGCCATAGAGCAAGGGGCACGCATGGCAGCCGAGGAGTGCAGCAGCGACGGCATCAGCTGGACTTACAGTCCGATGGTGGACATTGCACTTGACGCACGCTGGGGACGCATAGCCGAGGGGAATGGTGAGGACCCCTATCTGGGAAGCCTCATCGCGGCCGCCCTGGTGCGCGGCTACCAGGGAGACCTGAAAGGACCGAGTGACATCATCGCCTGCCTGAAACACTATGCGCTCTACGGAGCATCGGAATCAGGCAAGGACTACAACACTGTGGACATGAGCCACCTGCGCATGTACAACCAGTACTTCCCGCCCTACCGTGCTGCAGTGGAGGCGGGCGTGGAGAGCGTGATGACAAGCTTTAACCTGGTGGATGGCCTGCATGCCACAGCCAACCCCTGGCTCATAGGCGATGTGCTGCGCAAGCAGTGGGGCTTCAAGGGCTTTGTGGTGACAGACTACGCAAGCATCAGCGAGATGACGGCACACGGATTTGGCGACCTGAAGCACAATGGTGCAAGTGCCATGCGCGCCGGAACCGACATGGACATGTGCTCACGCGCATTCATCGACACGGCCGAGGAGGCTCTGAGGGAAGGACTCATCAGCACGAAAGACATCGACCAGGCCTGCAGGCGAATGCTGGAGGCCAAATACAAGCTTGGGCTGTTTGATGACCCCTACAAGCACTGCAAGATGACCAATGAGGAGCAGCAGGCCCACCTCTTCACGCCCGGACACCGGCAGGCAGCACGCGACATGGCCGCCGAAACCTTCGTGCTGCTGAAGAACGAGGGGAGCATCCTCCCTCTCAAGAAGCAGGGAACGATAGCCCTCATAGGCCCCAATGCCGTGGCCTCGCGCTCACTGCTGGGCACCTGGTGCATCGCGCAGCCCAATGCCGACAGATACCTGTCACTGCGCGCAGCCATGGAACAAGCCATGCAAGGAAAAGGCAAGGTGCTCTGCAGCCAAGGGTGCAACCTCACCTCGTCGGCACGCAACCTCAAGGGAGGGCAGTCCGAGGAGATACCCGTCGTGGATGCCGGAAAGGCCCACGACGAGGCCATGGCCATCGCACGGCAAGCCGATGTGATAGTGTGCGCCATGGGCGAGGGAAACAACTGGAGCGGGGAGAGCCACAGCCGCACCTCGCTGGACTTGCCAGATGAGCAGATGGCTCTCCTGCGCGACCTTTTGGGCCTGGGCAAGCCACTGGTGCTGCTCAACTTCAGCGGCCGGCCCACGGTAATGGCATGGGAGAGCGAGCATGTGCCCGCCATCATGAACGTGTGGTTTGGAGGCACCGAGATGGCTCCCGCCATCTGCGATGTGCTCTTCGGTGACAAGGTTCCCTGCGGGCGACTCACCACAAGCATCCCTCGCGCCACCGGACAGGAGCCCCTCTACTACAACCACCTGCCCACAGGGCGGGGCGTACCCGATGGCACAACCGAATTCCGGCAGTACCAGTCCAACTACCTGGACGTGCCCAACGGCCCTGTCTACCCCTTCGGCTACGGACTCAGCTACACCAAGTTCCAGTATGGCCAGATGGACGTGAAGGTCAGCGGACGCAAGGTGGAGGCCACGGTGGAGGTGACAAACACCGGCGACTATGACTCCTACGAGGTGGTGCAGTGCTACATACACGATGTGGCATGCCGGTACTCGCGCCCGGTGAAGGAGCTCAAGGGATTCAGCCGCGTATTCCTGCGCAAGGGAGAAAGCCGCATGGTGACCATCACCCTGGACGAGAAGAGCCTGCAGTTCTACGATGCCGACGGCACGCCGGTATTTGAACCCGGAGAGTTTGACATCATGGTAGGAGCCAACAGCCGGGACGTGCAGACCAGGCGCGCAACCGTGCTGTAAGCCACTGGCCACACCAAGACAGACATACATAACTACTAACCCAAACAGAAAAAGAAGACAATGAGAAAACAACTCACCGTTCTTGCCTTGCTCGCAGCCGCCTCGCTGCCCGCCAAGGACATCTTCGTGAACACTCCCCAGACCACGCTGCTGCTCAAGGCCGAGGAGAACAAGCCCCTACACATCAGTTACTACGGCGAGAAGATAACCGATGCTGAAGCCGTGTACCGCGCCTTCAGCCTGTGGCAGGAAGCCTATCCCGCCTTTGGCTTGGACAACAACGACTTGACACCCGCGCTGAGCGTACGCCATGCCGACGGGAACATGAGCACCGAGCTGGTGTACCAGTCCGACACCCAGACCAAGGAGACCAACTCGACCGTTTACACCATCACGATGAAGGACAAGGCATACAACTTCCTGGTGGATGTGTGCTACCGCGCCTATGACAACTGCGACGTGATAGAGGCATGGACCGTGATACACAACAACGAGAAGAAGCCCATCACGCTGCTGAAGTATGCCAGTGCCTACCTGCCCGTGCGCCAGGGCAATGTGTGGGTGAGCCATGAGCACGGCAACTGGGGCGCTGAGTCTTACATCACCGAGGAGCCTCTCAACCCCGGCATCTTCGAGATGCACGACCTCACGGGCAACAAGAACGCTTACTTCAACCGCCCCAACATGATGCTCTCGCTGGACGGCAAGCCACAGGAGAACATCGGACGCACCATAGGCGCTGTGCTCTGCTGGAGCGGCAACTTCCGCTTTACCGTTGACACGCAAGACAAGAAGACCCACCACCTGGTGGCCGGCATCGATGACGCCAACTCGCAGTACACCCTGGCCAAGGGCGAGACGTTTACCACACCTGCGCTGGCACTGGCATACAGCGACGAGGGAAAGGGCGGCGTGAGCCGCGCCTACCACCGCTGGGCACGCAAGAACAACATGGTGCACAACGGCAGCGCCCTGCGCAAGACACTGCTCAACTCATGGGAAGGAGTCTATCTGAATGTCACCGAGGATGGCATGATAAAGATGATGGACGGCGTGAAGGAGGTGGGCGCCGAGCTCTTCGTGATGGATGACGGGTGGTTTGGCCGCAAGTACAAGCGCACCGTGGACGACTGCGCGCTGGGCGACTGGGTGACCGACACCGACAAACTCCCTCACGGGGTGGCCAACCTGGAGCAGGAATGTGCCAAACGCGGGCTGAAATGGGGCATCTGGATTGAGCCCGAGATGACCAACACCAAGAGCGAACTCTACGAGAAGCACCCCGACTGGGTGGTGTGTCATCCCATACGCGAGCCACGCACGGGACGCGGCGGCACACAACTCACGCTGGACATGTGCAACCCTGCCGTGCAGGACTTCGTGTTCCAGGTGGTGGACGACATCATGAAAGAGACACCCAACACCTACTACATCAAGTGGGACTGCAACCACATCCTCAGCAACTTTGGCTCTCACTACCTGTCTGCCGACAAGCAGAGCCACCTGTACGTGGATTACCAGTTTGGCCTCATCAAGACGCTCAAGCGCATCCGTGAGAAGTATCCCAACCTGGTCATCCAGTGCTGCGCAAGCGGTGGCGGACGTGTCAACTATGGCCTGATGCCTTACTTCGACGAGTTCTGGGTGAGCGACAACACCGACGCGCGCCAGCGTCTCTTCATCCAGTGGGGCACCAGCATGTACTTCCCCGTGAATGCCATGGCACAGCATGTGAGCGCAAGCCCCAACCACCAGACAGGCCGCCGCATTCCCCTGAAGTTCCGCTTCGATGTGGCCATGACCGGACGCCTGGGCATGGAGATGAAGCCGTCCGACCTCAACGAGAAGGAAATGAAGTTTGCCCAGGAGGCATTCAAGCTCTACAAGGAGACCATACGCCCCATCGTGCAACTGGGCGACCAGTACCGCATCATCTCACCCTACGAGGGCAACGGCTACGCAAGCGAGCTCTTCATCAACGAGGAGAAGACCAAGGCGGTGTTCTTCGCCTACAAGTTTGACACAGACGTGTTCATGGCACATCCCCGCTTCCTGTTCGCCGGACTTGACCCCGATGCCCGCTACACCCTGCGCCAGGTGAACGCCGACGGAAAGAAAGACCACTGGGAGGGCTACACCTTCACAGGCAAGTTCCTCATGAGCCGTGGTGTGGAAATCAACCTGAACGGCGAGTATGACAGCTGTGTGATTCTCCTCGACAAGGAATAGCATACCGGACAGCGACAAAGGGGCTCCTCCTGGCGGAATACACCGGGAGGAGCCCCTTTTGTTTGTGCTGTCTCGTACCTGGGATATGACAGCAGGCAGGAGCAGGCACCCTCTGTGTCCATGAGGCCAGAAGACACCACACTGGCCAGAGATTCGCATTCTCCATTCGGGACGCGCACACACCGTGTACAGGCAAGCGGCTTCCAAAAAAATTATATATATAATGTATGTTACCGAAAAATGCGCTACCTTTGCCGCCGCAAAACATCCGATACAAGGAGAAGGAGAATAACGATGAAGGAGAACCTGGTGATTGTGGAGAGCCCCGCAAAGGCAAAGACCATAGAGAAGTTTTTGGGAGACAACTACTGCGTGATGTCCAGTTACGGGCACATACGCGACCTGAAGAAGAAGTCATTCAGCGTGGATGAGAAGACCTTCATGCCACAGTACGAGATTCCTGCCGACAAGGCACGCGTGGTGGCACAGTTGCGCAAGCAGATGCAGGAGTCCAAGACTGTGTGGCTGGCTTCCGATGAAGACCGCGAGGGGGAGGCCATCAGCTGGCACCTGAGCGTGGTGCTCGGACTTGACCCCAATCACACGAGACGCATCGTGTTCCACGAAATCACCAAACCAGCCATACTGGAGGCCATCAAGACCCCCAGGGCGATTGACCTCAACCTGGTCAACGCACAGCAGGCACGCCGCGTGCTTGACCGCATCGTGGGCTTCAAGCTCAGCCCCGTGCTGTGGCGCAAGGTGAAGCCCGCGCTGAGCGCGGGACGCGTACAGAGCGTGGCGGTAAGGCTGATTGTAGAGCGGGAAAGGGAAATACAGAACTTCAAGGGCGAGGACAACTTCCGCGTCACGGCAGTCTTCACCAACGCGCAAGGCAGCGAAGTGAAGGCCGAACTGAACCGCCGCTTCACCACCGAGGCACAGGCCGAGGACTTCCTGAGGAAATGCGTGGAAGCCAGGTTCACCGTGCATGACGTGAGCGTGAGGCCACAGAAACGCGTGCCGGCACCCCCCTTCACCACAAGCACCCTGCAGCAGGAGGCCGCCCACAAGCTGGGATTCACCGTGGCACAGACAATGATGGTGGCACAGCACCTGTACGAGAGCGGACTCATCACCTACATGCGTACCGACAGCGTGAACCTGAGCAAGTTGTGCCTGGGCGCCTGCAAGACGATGATAACAGCCAACATGGGTGAGCGGTATGTGAAGACACGGCAGTACCATACCAGTTCCAAAGGCGCACAGGAGGCACACGAGGCCATACGACCCACCTATATCGAAAACCAGCAAATAGAGGGCACACAGCAGGAGAAGCGCCTGTACGACCTGATATGGAAACGCACCGTGGCCAGCCAGATGGCCGATGCCGAGGTGGAAAAGACCCAGGTGACCATCACGGCAGACGGTGCCGAGGAGTACTTCGTGGCACAAGGCGAGGTTATCAAGTTCGATGGTTTCCTGCGCGTGTACAAGGAAACCGACAGCGACAGAGAGCCCGACAGCGACACGACTTCCACGCTGCCCGTGCTCACAGCAGGCGAGACACTGGCCAGGCAGACCATGACAGCCACCCAGCGCTTTGCACAGCACCCCGTGCGCTACAACGAGGCCAGCCTGGTGCGCAAGCTGGAGGAACTGGGCATCGGGCGCCCCAGCACCTACGCCGCCACCATCACCACCATACAGCAGCGCGAGTATGTGGCCAAGGGGGACAAGCCCGGCGAGGAGCGAGTCCAGAAGGTCATCACACTGGAGGGAAACGAGTTGAAGCACGCGGAGAACAAGACCACCGTAGGCGCCGAGCGGGGAAAGTTGCTGCCCACCGACATCGGCATCGTCGTCAATGACTTCCTGCTTGAGAACTTCCCCACCATCATGGACTACAACTTCACCGCCGACATCGAGAAGGACTTTGACGAGATAGCCGAGGGCGAGAAGGAATGGACAAGCGTCATCCGGAAATTCTACGATGACTTCGAGCCGCTGGTGGAGCGTTCCATCAACGCGCGCGGCGAGAAGCGCGTGGGCGAGCGCGAACTGGGAAACGACCCCAAGACCGGGCTTCCTGTCTCAGTCAAGATAGGCCGCTTTGGCCCCGTGGTGCAAATGGGCAAGACAGACGACAAAGTGAAGCCGCGCTTCGCACAGCTGAAGAAGGGCCAGACCATGGAGTCCATCACCCTGGAAGAGGCACTCGAACTGCTGCAACTGCCGCACAAGCTGGGCGAGTACCTGGGCAAGCCCGTCACCGTGGGGGCGGGCAAGTACGGCCCGTATGTGGCACATAACGGCACCTACGTTTCCATCCCCAAGGAGATTGACCCGATGAAAATCACCTTCGAACAAGCGGTCATCATGATTCACCGCAAGCACATCGAGGAAGAGGAGCGTCACCTGAAACGCTTTGACGAGGACGCCAGCATGGAGATCATGAACGGCCGCTACGGCCCCTATATCGTGTCCGGCGGGGTGAACTACCGCATTCCCAAGGCACAGCAGGCCAAGGCCGCCGAACTGACCTATGAGGAATGCAAGGCCATCATCGAGGCGCAGGCCGAGAAGGCTCAGGCCGGCAAGGGCACACACCGCAAGTTCACACACAAGGCACAAGCATAAGGTACAAGCCAGAGGGATGAGAAGAATCATACTGGTAGGCTACATGGGATCCGGGAAAACCACCATCGGCCGGCAACTGGCACTGGCCCTGGGACTGGAGTTCTATGACCTGGACTGGTACATCGAGACGCGCTACCGCAGCACCGTGGCACAGATTTTCGCCCAAAGGGGCGAGGACGGTTTCCGTGAGATGGAGCGGAACATGCTGCATGAGGTGGCCGAGTTTGAGGACATCGTGCTCTCCTGCGGGGGCGGCACACCATGCTTCTTTGACAACATGGACTACCTGAACGCACAGGGCGAGACCGTCTATCTGAAAGCCACGCCCGAGGTGCTGGCCAGGCACCTGCGCATGGGGCGCGTGGAGCGCCCGCTGATCAAGGGCAAGAGCGAGGGCGAACTGCTCCAGTACATCCAGTCATCGCTCCAGGCCAGGGAACCCTTCTACGGGAAAGCCAAGAACATCATCGATGTGAACCTGCTTGACAACCGCGCCAAGATACAGGACAGCGTGAGACTCCTGTGCAAGACCCTGCACCTGCCCAGCCCCGACTGCCAGAGAAACAAAACAAGAATACAGAGCGACAGAAATGAAGAAATGGCGAATTGAGGACTCCGAGGAACTGTACAACATAAAGGGATGGGGCGTAAACTACTTTGGCATCAACGACAAGGGACATGTGTATGTGACACCCAAGAAGAACAGCGTGCAGGTTGACCTCAAGGATGTGGTTGACCTGCTGGCTGCCCGCCACGTCACCGCCCCGGTGATTCTGCGCTTCCCCGACATCCTGGACAACCGCATCGAGAAGACCGACGAGTGCTTCCGCAAGGCCGAGAAAGAATACGAGTACAAGGGCGAGCACTTCATCATCTTCCCCATCAAAGTCAACCAGATGCGGCCTGTCGTAGAGGAAATCATCAGCCACGGGAAACGCTACAACATAGGACTTGAGGCCGGCTCCAAGCCAGAGCTTCACGCTGTGCTGGCCACCAACATGGACAGCGACAGCCTCATCATCTGCAACGGGCACAAAGACCAGAACTACATCGAACTGGCACTGCTGGCACAGAAGATGGGCAAACGCGTGTTCCTGGTGGTGGAGAAACTGCCCGAGCTGGCCATCATCGCCGAGACCGCCAACCGCCTGGGAGTAAAGCCCAACCTGGGCATACGCATCAAGCTGGCCAGCAACGGGTCGGGCAAATGGAGCGAAAGCGGCGGCGACGCCAGCAAGTTCGGGCTCAACTCGTCAGAACTGCTCATGGCGCTCGAGCTGCTTGACAAGATGGGACTGCGCGACTGTCTGAAGCTCATACACTTCCACATAGGGTCTCAAATCAACAAGATACGCCGCATCAGCACCGCCCTGCGCGAGATTGCCCAGTATTACGTGCAACTGCGTGCCATGGGCTTCGGCATCGACTTCGTCGACTGCGGGGGCGGGCTTGGCGTCGACTACGACGGCACACGCAGCAGCAACAGCGAGAGCAGCGTGAACTACAGCATACAGGAATATGTGAACGACTGCGTATATACGCTGGCCGAGGCATCCGACAAGAACAACATCCCGCACCCGAACATCATCACCGAGGGCGGACGATCACTCACCGCACACCACAGCGTGCTCATCATTGACGTGCTCGAGAGCGTGAGCGCGCCACAGATGCCCGAAGACTTCCAGCCAGGCAAGGACGACCACCAACTGGTGCACGACCTCACCGAGATATGGGACAAACTCTCGCAGCGGTCGCTGCTCGAGGACTGGCATGATGCCGAGGACATACGCGAGGAGGCACTCGACCTGTTCCGCCACGGAATCATAGACCTGAAGACACGCGCGCAGATAGAGTCGCTTTACTGGGCCATAAGCCACGAGGTGGCCGAGCTGGCGCACCACCAGAAGCATGTGCCCGATGAGCTTCGCAAACTGGACAAGCAGATGGCCGACAAATACTTCTGCAACTTCAGCCTCTTCCAGAGCATGCCCGACTCCTGGGGAATTGACCAGCTCTTCCCCATCATGCCCATCGCACGGCTCACCGAGCGGCCCACACGCAGCGCGACCCTACAGGACATCACCTGTGACAGCGACGGGAAAATCACAGCCTATGTGAACGCGGGCCAGCAGACCAACTACATCCCCCTGCACCCTGTCGGGCTCAACGAGCACTATTACATAGGAGTGTTCCTGGTGGGAGCCTACCAGGAGATTCTGGGCAACATGCACAACCTCTTCGGCGACACCAATGCCGTGCACATCTCGGTGGACGAGAACGGCTACAGCATCGAACAGGTCATCGACGGAGAGACCGTGGCCGATGTGCTCGAATATGTACAGTACAGCCCCAAGAAACTGGTGCGCCGCCTGGAGATATGGGTCAGCAAGGCCATCAAGGACGGCAAGATCACAGAAACCGAAGGCAAGGAGTTCATCAACAACTACCGCGCGGGGCTCTACGGATACACCTATCTGGAATAGGGGTGGGAGGCTTCCGCAGCCTTGCGGCCGCACAGCCCGTGCCCCTCGCGGAGACCGGCATGCGCACCGGAGCACACTACGGCCAAGCCGCAAACCCGCACAAGCACAGCAACAGCAACACAAAACACACACGAAGGGAATGGAACACATCAACGTCATCAAGGTAGGCGGAGCCGTGGTGGAGAATCCCGCGTCACTCGCCGGCCTGCTTGACCGCTTCGCACAGATGCCGGGAGCCAAGGTGCTGGTGCACGGCGGCGGGCGGGCGGCCACACGCATAGCGGAGTCACTGGGCATCAAGAGCCGCATGGTGGGCGGACGCAGGGTGACGGACGAGAGGATGCTGCAGGTGGTGACCATGGTGTATGGCGGCCTGGTGAACAAGAATGTGGTGGCCGCCCTGCAGCAGAGAGGCGTCAACGCCGTGGGGCTCACAGGCGCCGACATGAACGTGATGCTGAGCCACAGGCGCGCCCCCAAGGAGACACGGATGGACGACGGAAGCACACAGACCGTGGATTTCGGCTTCGTGGGCGACATCGACCGGGTGGACGGGGGCAGGCTCGCCTCGCTTGCCGCCGAAGGGCTTGTGCCCGTGATGGCACCCCTCACCCACGACGGCCAGGGTCATCTGCTCAACACAAACGCCGACACCATCGCCAGCCAGGTGGCCTGCGCGCTCACCCCATACTACCGGGTCACGCTCACCTTCTGCTTCGAGAAAAAGGGCGTGCTCGCAAACCCCGACGATGACAACAGCGTCATCAGCCACATCAGCCGGCAGGAGTTCCACCGCCTGGTGAGCGAGGGAGTCATCGCGGGCGGCATGCGCCCCAAACTGGAGAACTCCCTCGAGGCCATCCACCGGGGCGTGAGCCAGGTGATAATCACCAGTGCCGATGACCCCGAAGGCAAGCGAGGAACCACCATTAAGGAATTTTAACGCACCAGGGCTGTAACTTCTGCAGCCCTGGTTCGTTTACATATATAGAGAGCCATGGTGAATATCCTCTTCCAGAAAGATGTGCTGCCACTCAAGGACAGGTTCTACCGGCTGGCGTTGCGCGTCACACTCAACCAGGCCGAGGCCGAGGACGTGGTGCAGGAGACACTCGTCAGGATATGGCAGGCCAGGGACAGGCTCGAGGACACCGCCGCCATACAGGCCTTCGGCTACACCGTGTGCCGCCGCCTCGCGCTTGACTGCGCCGGAAAGGCAGGGCGCGGCAACATCACGCTCGACATCGACAGGCACGACACTGCAGCCGTGCCACCGACTGACCAGATGGACAGGCGGGAGCGGCTGGCACTCATAAGAAGGCTGATGGACAACCTGCCCGAAGTGCAGCGCAGCATCATGGAACTGCGGGACATCGAGGGAAAGAGTTACCAGGAGATAGCAGACATCCTGCAACTGACCGAGTCGCAAGTGAAGGTGTACCTACACCGAGCCCGTGCCAAGGTCAAGGCACAGGTCGAACAAACAGAAAGATATGGACTATAAATACATAGAACAACTGCTGGAACGCTACTGGGCGTGCGAGACCACACTGGAGGAGGAGCAGATATTGCGCACCTTCTTCCAGCAGGAACACCTGCCCAGCCACCTGGACGCCTACAGGGACATCTTCGTCCTGCAGGCCGAGCAGACCGAGCCTCACCTCCCCGCCGCTTTCGACAGCCGCGTGCTGGAGCGCATAGGCGATGGGAAGCAGGCAGCAGGCGAGTTCCACGCCCGCCGCATCACACTGCGCCGCCGCCTGAGGCCGCTCTACCAGGCCGCCGGGCTGGTGGCGCTGCTGCTCACCATAGGCACAGCCGCGCAGCACAGCATGGTGAGGGACGACAGCCACGCGCAGCCGGCCTATGCCGCTACCGAGAAGGCCGACAGCCAGGAGAACGCCTACAAGGCCATCCCCAACCAGCAGTCGGCCTCGCTGCAGAGTGCCGACACACCGCCCGACACGCTGGAGCAGGCGCGGTAAGGACACAGAATCATTTCTATTGCTTTTCTATATTAAAACAACTTAATGTTTACACGATTGTCCTGGCACCGGGAAGACAGCGGCCTGCAGACGGAGAAGCCACACACGACAGGCACACCCACAGGAAGCAACCATCACGCTGGGAAGCGCGACAGTCACACTCAACACGCGGGGACATGACGCAAGATGAGCGGCCGGGAGGCCGCTCATCTTGCGTTTATGCCCCCACCCCCCTACCGTCCAGCCCCAGGCCGGACGGTGAACGCACCCGCATGCATGTGCCAACGCACCCGCATGCGTGTGCCAACGCGGCCGCATGCGAGTGCCAACGCACCCGCATGCGATGACCATACCTTCTTGGGCTGAGCGGTCGGCCCGCCGCACTCCCCCACTCCCCGCACACCCGCGCTGTACCCGGGTCAGTCCGCCGCACATGCCGCCCCACCCCCTTCTCCCCCGCACAGCCACCCCACCCGCCCGACCCGTACATGGGGCAGGCCTGGATGGCCAATGGGAAAGGAAACGGGGAAAAAGGTTGGCAATAAGGTGAAAAGTCCGTACTTTTGCAATCGTGCGACGCCCATTCACCCAAGACTCCATCCTGCACCAGTCCGCACCCGGCAACATCACGGAACCGTGACACTTACAGCCCCGCAGCACAAGGACGCGCCAGACCTGCGGCGACCTGTGGCACAGCACCTGAAAGCCAGCGGGAAACGGGTAGAGTGGAAAGCGGCCGCGCGCATGCCCAAGACTACACCACACAAAACCATCCACATGAGAAAACTTCTGACCACACTGGCACTTGCCCTCGCCTCCACCCTGGCCGCAGGCTCCGAGGACCTTGATGGATTCCTGTACGGGCAGGCCTCCGCGCCCGACGGCAGCGAATGGCAAGACCCCACACGCCTGTCCCTCAACAAGGAGCAGCCCCGTGCCTACATGTTCCCCTTCGCCTCCGCCGAGGAGGCCAGGAAGGTGCTGCCCGACGGGAGTCCCTATTTCCGGAGCCTCGACGGCACATGGAAGTTCCACTGGGCAGCCACCCCCGAGGAACGTCCGCGCGACTTCTTCCAGCCCGGCTACGACGTGTCACGGTGGGACGACATCCAGGTGCCCGGCTGCTGGAACGTGCAGGGCCTCCAGAAGGACGGCTCCATGAGGTGGGGTGTGCCCGCCTACGTCAACCAGCCCGTGCTCTTCTACCACGAGGTGAAGGTGGGCGACTGGAAGGAGGGCGTGATGCGCGAGCCCAAGGACAAGCGCTTCACCACCTACAAGTACCGCAACGAGGTGGGCTCCTACCGCCGCACCTTCACCCTGCCCAGGGAGTGGAAGTGCCGCCACATCTTCGCCAACTTCGACGGTGTGGACAGCTTCTTCTACCTGTGGGTCAACGGCCACTATGTGGGCTTCAGCAAGAACAGCCGCAACACCGCCTCGTTTGACATCACACCCTATCTGCAGAAGGGCGAGAACACGATGGCACTGGAGGTTTACCGCCACAGCGACGGCTCCTTCCTGGAGTCGCAGGACATGTTCCGCCTGCCAGGCATCATACGCGGCACTTACCTCACCGCCGTGCCCGAGACGCACATCCGCGACCTGGCCGTGAGGACACAGCACATCTCGGCGGACGAGGCCGAGGTGAGGGTGGACGTGCAGGTGCGCTCCCTGGGCAAGAAGGCACCCTATTGCACCATCAATCATGAGGTCTATCCCGTGAGGCTCTATTCTGACGAGACAGGGCAGAGGGTGGCCGGGGCGAGAGACATCGCCCCCGACGGTGTCCTCACGATCAGGGGGCCACGCCTGTGGAGCGCCGAGGAGCCCTGGCGCTATGTGCTGGTGACCACGCTGAGGGACAAGAGGGGACGCGTGCTCGACTGCACCAGCACCTACTTCGGCGTGCGCAAGGTGGAGATACGCGACACGAAGGCCGAGGAGGACGAGTTCCACCTGGCCGGGCGCTATTTCTATGTGAACGGCAAGCCCGTGAAGCTGAAGGGCGTGAACCGCCACGAGACCAACCCCTCCACAGGCCACGCCATCTCGCGCGGGCAGATGGAGCGCGAGGTGATGCTCATGAAGCAGGGCAACATCAACCATGTGCGGCTCTCGCACTACTGCAATGACCCGTACTGGTACTACCTGGCCGACAAGTATGGCCTGTACCTGGAGGACGAGAGCAACATCGAGAGCCACGAGTACTACTACGGCAAGGAGTCACTCTCGCATCCCGCCGAGTGGAAGGCTGCGCACGTGGCACGGAACATGGAGATGGTGCACGCCCACGTCAACCACCCCAGCATCGTCATCTGGTCGCTTGGCAACGAGGCCGGGCCGGGCGAGAACTTCGTGGCCGCCTACCGGGCCATCAAGGCTTACGACACCAGCCGGCCCGTGCAGTACGAGCGCAACAACGACATCGTGGACATGGGGTCCAACCAGTACCCCAGCGTCGCCTGGGTGCAATATGTGGTCAAGGGCAAGGCCGGGGTCAAGTACCCCTTCCACATCTCGGAATACGCGCACTCCATGGGCAACGCCGTGGGCAACCTCGTGGACTACTGGAATGCCATCGAGAGCACCAACTTCCTGTGCGGAGCCGCAATCTGGGACTGGGTGGACCAGGCGATTGACACCTACACGCCCGACGGCAGGAAATACATGGGCTACGGGGGCGACCACGGTGACTGGCCCAACGACGGCATGTTCTGCATGAACGGCATCATGCTGCCCGACCTCAGCCCCAAGCCACAGTACTACGAGGTGAAGAAGGTGTACCAGAACGTGGGCGTGCACGCCACCCGCGACGGCAAGTCGCTGGTCATCTTCAACAAGAACTACTTCACCCCGCTTGACTACGATGTGACCTTCCGCACCGAACTGGACGGCCGCACGATAGCCGGCGGACGGCTGGAAGGCGTGAGCGGACTGGCCCCGCGCGACTCGGTGACCCTGCCCTTCCCCACCGGCGAATGCCTCATGCCCGACGCGCTCACCACCATCGAGTTCCGCCTCAAGCAGGACATGCCCTGGGGCAAGAAGGGCTTCGTGCAGATGGCAGAGCAGATCGACATGCGGGACTTCAAGGCTCCCGCCGCGCGCCAGGACATCAGCCTGGCCTCGGCGGGACGGAAGCCCGTGAGCGCCAGGCAGGACAGCCTGGGCATAAGCGTGACAGGCGAGGGGTTCGAGGTGCGGTTTGACAATGCCACAGGCAACATCAGCACGCTCACCTACGCCGGCAAGCAACTCATCACCGAAGGCAACGGCCCGCGCCTGGACGCCCTGCGCGCCCCCACCGACAACGACAACTGGGCACGCGAGGCGTGGTTCAAGAACGGGCTCCACTGCCTGGCCCACCACACCCAGGGGACACCCGCCGTGCAGAAGAACCAGGACGGAACGGTGACCATCACCTGCCACATCCTGAGCCAAGGCACCCACGAGGGCACACTGCAATACCGTCCGGGAAAGGCCGGCAGGCCCTACACGGCTGTCCGGGAGGGACGCGCGCTCACAGCGGGCGACTTCCACTTCCTCAGCACCGTATGCTACACCGTGTTCCCCGACGGCTCCATCACCCTGGCAAGCAGCATCGTGTCCAGCGACCCCAGCCTGGTGCTCCCCCGGCTGGGCTACGCGATGAAACTGGACAGGCAGTACGACCGCTACACCTACTACGGCCGCGGCCCCCACAACAACTATGCCGACCGCAAGACCGGCTCCTTCGTGGGGCTGTACGAGAGCACCGTGGAGCAGCAGTTTGTCAACTTCCCCAAGCCCCAGAGCATGGGCAACCGCGAGGATGTGCGCTGGTGCGCGCTCACCGACAGGGAGGGGACGGGACTCCTGTTTGTAGCCTGCGACCGCATGAGCGCCTCGGCCCTGCCCTGGAGCGCGATGCAGATGACGCTCGCCGCACACCCCCACGAACTTCCCCGGAGCGACGGCAACTACCTGCACCTGGACTGCCAGGTGACGGGACTGGGAGGCAACAGCTGCGGACAGGGAGGCCCTCTGGAGCGCGACAGGGTGATGGGCGACCGCCATCAGATGAAGTTCATCATACGTCCCGTGGAGCATGGTGACGACATGGCGGCGCGCTCGCGCGTGACCACCGCCCTGGAGTGCCCGCTCACCATCACGCGCGACCGCGCCGGCAAGGTGACCATCACAGGCGACACCAAGGCCGCCCGCCCCGGCAACATCTGGTACACCGTGACCACGCCCACCCCGAAGAAGACCCGGGCCAAAGCCCGTGTGCACCGGCCATCCGGCGGCCCGCTCACCATCGACATGCGCGAGGGAGGCACCGTGACGGCCTGGTACGAGGGACAGGAGGGACAGAAGACCACCGTCACCTACGAGCGTGTGGAGAGTGTCCCGGTGACAGTGGCCTACGCGAGCAGCGAGGAAGACCCCAGCGGCGAGGTGGCCAGGAACCTGGTGGACGGCGACCCCTCCACCATCTGGCACACGATGTACAGCATCACGGTGCCCAAGTTCCCCCACTGGATAGACTTCGACTGCGGAGAGGCGAAGACCATCAAGGGCTTCACCTACCTGCCCCGCCAGGACGGAGGAGCCAACGGAAACATCAAGGGCTACCGCGTGCAGGTGAGCCAGGACGGCAAGACATGGAGTGGCCCGGTGGCCGAGGGGGAGTTTGAGAACAACCTCAAGGAGAAGCGCGTGCTCTTCGCCAAACCCAGGCAGGCACGCTACCTGCGCTTCACGGCACTGTCCAACCAGCGCGGCGACGACTTCGCCAGCGGTGCGGAGTTCAATGTGCTGGCCGAGTAAGGGGAGTGAGGATTGGAGGTTATTGGGTTTTGAGGTTTTAAGGTTATCGGGTCAGGAGGTTGGGAGGTTATGAGGTCATCAGGCCATGAGGTTATGAGGGAGCCGGGGCTACGGCATTCTTGACCTTGTCCTGTGGCCTGCCTCTTATCCACAAGCCTCCACCTGGCCTGCTTACATATTATTGTTGTCCCGCCCGCACTTGCGGGCGGGACACCCACTCATCCACTATGAGACACCCATTCATCACGCTGCTCATGCTCGTGCTGCTGCCCACGGGCATGCACGCCGTGCACATCCCCGTCACCATCCAGGGCGACCACGGCCACCTCGCGGCCGTGATACAGAAGCCCGGAAACTCACCGCACAGGCGCATCCCGCTGGTCATCATCTGCCACGGGTTCACGGCCGACAAGGAGGGCACCCTGCTGCGCGTGCTGGCCGACAGCCTGGAGGCACACGGGATAGCGTCGCTGCGTTTCGACTTCAACGGGCACGGGCAGAGCGGGGGACGATTTGAGGACATGACCGTGCCTGGAGAGATAGAGGATGCCAGGCGGGTGGTGGCCTATGCCCACAGCCTGCCCTGGGTGGGCAGGGTGTTCATGGCCGGGCACTCACAGGGTGGTGTGGTGACGGCCATGGCCTCGGCCATGCTGGGCAGGAGGCAGGTGGCCGCGCGCATCCTGCTGGCTCCGGCGGCCGTGCTCAGGGACGATGCCCTGCGGGGCAGCACCTTCGGGGCACAATATGACCCGCAAGACCCGCCCGAGACGGTGACCCTGTGGGGAGGGCGCAGGCTGGGAGGCGAGTTCATACGCACGGCCGTGTCGCTTCCCATATACGAGACTGCGCGCCTATACCGCGCACCCCAACTGGTCATCCACGGTGAGCGTGACCGCATCGTGCCTTACACCTACGGCGAGCGGTTCCACGAGGAGTGCCGCAGGAGCCGCCTTGTGCTCTTGCCCCAGGCCGACCACGGCTTCAGCGGCCTGGAACCACAGGTGGCCAGGCTGTGCGTGGAGTTTGTGCGCCAACACGCTTTCGGGAAGGGAAGATAGGGGGCGGGAAAGAAAAAACGCCGTAACTTTGCATCCTGGACATGGGTACAAGGCAGACAGCCCTCAGGGCAGCATTCCGCCACTCACTGCCCATCATGGCAGGGTATGGCTTCCTGGGATTCACGTACGGGGTGTATATGCACACACTGGGCTTCTCCTTTCTCTACCCCATGCTGCTGGCTGTCACCGTATACGCGGGCAGTGTGGAGTTCCTGCTTGGCAACATGCTGCTGGGGGCGTTCCATCCCCTGCAGACGTTTCTCATGGTGCTGATGGTCAACGCGCGCCATCTGTTCTACGGCCTCTCACTGCTTGACCGCTACCATGGGCTGGGCTGGAAGAAGTTCTTCCTCATCTTTGGTCTCTCCGACGAGACCTTCGCCCTCACCAGCAGCCTGCGCGCGCCCGAAGGAACCGACCGCGGATGGTTCCTGCTGTGGCTCACCTGGCTCAACGAGACCTACTGGGTGGCTGGCGCCACACTGGGCGGACTGGCAGGTGGGCTGCTGCACATCGACCTGCACGGCATGGAGTTCGTGCTCACGGCCATGTTCACCGCCATCTTTGCCGACAACTGGCTCAGGGAACGCAGCCATGCGGCATCCCTGCTGGGCCTCGCGTCCAGCATCCTGTGCCTGGTGGCCTTCGGCCCCGGCCACTTCATTGTCCCCAGCATGATACTTATCCTGCTGTCGCTGTTGGCATTGCGCAAACGTATGGAGAAGGGAGGCGCGGCATGAGCCACACACCCTCCATGAGTCTCCTGTGCCAGGTGCTGCTGGTGCTCTGCGCCATGGCTGCCACCATGGTCACACGCTTCCTGCCCTTTCTGCTCTTCCGCCCGGGAAGGGCCACACCGCGCACCGTCACCTTCCTGGGACACGTGCTCCCCGCCGCAGTCTTTGCCATGCTGGTCATCTACTGCCTGCGTAGCGTCGATTTCTCGCGTCTGCCGGTGCCTGGCTTCTGGCGGAGTGATGCTTTCGCACAACTGGTGTCTGTGCTGGTGACGGCGCTCATCCACGCATGGAGGAGAAACATGATGTGGTCGATAGCCGGCGGCACCCTGGGCTACATGACGCTCATCAGGGTACTATGACACCCGGCTCACCTGATCACCCTATATTGCCGCCTGGCCTGGGCGCGCGTGATGAGGTTGAAGTGCCACCACTCCGTGCGCAGCGGGGTGAAGCCGGCCTCGCGCATCACCGAGCGCAGCAACTGTCGGTTGCGCTGGGCCTCGCGGCTGATGATGCCACGGCGCACCAGTTCGCCTTCCTGGTCGATGTGCGCCTCGCGCCCCAGATGGTCTACCTTGGTGCCCATGTCCAGCGTGTCGCCCGTCTGCGCGTCACACAGCGTGATGTCCACCGCCATGCCATAGTTGTGCAGCCCGCCGCCATTGCGCGGATTGCTCACATAGTTCTGCTGGGGTGTCCCAGCCACCACGCGCCACATCTGCGCCTGCACCGACATGGGGCGGGCGGCATCGTAAACCTTCAGACTGAGGTCGGGCCTGCGCGCCTTGAGCAACCGCTGGGCCAGGCACAGAGCCCTGGCGGCACGGGGGTGCAGGAGCGCCTCGCGCAGGTCGGCATAGAGCACGCGCCCCGTGAAGTTGTCGGCCCGGGCATACATCAGACTCACCTGTATGGTGCTGTCCAGGGTGGTGATGTCCACCATTCCCTGCCGTTCCATACTTAGGGCCGTGGCGCTCTTCCGTGCCCTCAGCGCGAGAGGCGGCATGAGCAAAAGGGCGGCAAGGCAAACCCTGCACACACCCTGGGGCACACGCCCACGCCATTTCGCGTCACTTGCCATAATCTTTGACCGCTTGGTGACTGTCATCCAGCGTACTCCTCCGCGCACTTCCGGGGCACGCTCACCTCGCCACAGAGCGACTTGCCCATGAGCGCACGCACCATCTCGGCGTCATCATACAGGCCATTCAGGTGCATGAGCTTGGTCACGGCGGCCTCTACCGTGCTGTCATACCCACTCACCACGCCCGCCTCCTGCAACTGCATGCCGGGCGCGTACAGTCCCATCTCCACGCAGCCCGTCTCACACTGGCTGATATTGACGATGGTCACGCCATGGTCCGAAGCGTTACGCAACAACTTGAGTATCCATGGATTCTGTGGAGCGTTGCCCGACCCGAAGCTCCGTATGACAATGCCCTTGAGTTCTGGCGCGCCGAGCACATGCTTCACGATGTGCTCCTGGATGCCGGGGAAGAGCGAGAAGACCACCACATCGGGGTTCATCTCCGTGTGCACCGCAAGCGGCAGATGGCGGTCGGGCTGCAGGATATGGTGGCTGCGGAAGGTGAAGGACACTCCCGCGTCGCACAGGTGGGGGTAGTTGAAGGACTCGAAGGCGTTGAAGCCACCGGCGTTCTGCTTTGTCGCGCGGTTCCCGCGAAGCAGATGCCCGTTGAAATAGATGCACACTTCGGGCACACGCGCGAAGCCGTCCTCATCGCAGGAAGCGGCCAGTTCAATGCTCGTGAGCAGGTTCTCCTTGGCGTCGGTGCGCGGCTGCCCGATGGGCAACTGGCTTCCCGTGAGGATGACAGGCTTGGTGAGGTTCCCCAGGATGAAACTCAATGCCGATGAGGTATAGGCCATCGTGTCAGTCCCATGCAGGATGACAAAACCGTCATAGGCATTGTAGCGGTCGGCCACGATGCGTGCCAGACGCGCCCAGTGCCCCGGACTCATATTGCTGGAGTCCAGGGGATGCGGCAGCGAATAAGTGTCAACCTCGGTGTTGAGCGACCTGAGTTCATACAGATTGTCCATCAGATGGCGGAAGTCAAGCGGCTCCAGCACACCCGTCCGCGTGTTGCGGCCCATGCCGATGGTGCCCCCGGTATAGATGAGCAGCACCTTGCGCAGTCCGTGCGCCATGCCTCCCTCCAGGGTGTTGTAAATGTGCGATGTCCCTGTCATGCTGCAAATTTACCCATTTTTGCCGAATGCCTGAGTCTCACGCACCAGGTATTTGCCTCCTGGACCGCCGGCGCGAAGGGGCGGGAAGACCCTTGCCCCGCCTTTTGCAACCTGGTTGCACCACAATACAGCGACCTTTGCACGGATGAAAGGAAGAGGACACCTCACAGCGCGATACCGCCGGGTCGCCCGCATCATGCTGGTGGCAGCGCTCGCCATGATTGTGCACCTGGCCGTGCCACACCATCACCACGCCCGCCATGTGGCTCTGGTGTGCCTGCAAGCGCACCCCGGAGAGGCCAGTCCATCACATCCCCACTGCATAGGCAGCGAGCCTGGATGCCAGGCCGGGGATGCCGCCGACTGCCAGCCGTGTGACCCGTCGGGGCAGGGCGCACTGCGCCCGGCACACAGCCTGCCGCATGCGGGGGGCACGGCAAGACCCTCCACACATTTCCCGAATGTTTTCCTCCCCGCGCCACATCCCACTTGCCCAAGCCGGCTTCCGGCCGGCAAGGGATTGCGCAAGTGCGGGATACCCTGTTCATACGGACTTCCGGAAGCCCCACACGGTCTCTTCTTTGGCCGGCGGGGGCCTCCATGCGGATGCTGACAACGCTTTGTCCACAGCAACACGGGACAAGTGTGCCTGACAGGCACACGCCCGTCACAACGTTCACATCCGTATCAAACCCAGTATGAAAACCAATATCGTTTATCTGTCCGCCCTGCTGATTGCCGGGCTGTCGGTGTCGTGCGGAAAGCCACACACCGGGCACGGCAAGGACACGGACACCCACCAGGAGAAACTGGCGCTGGTCTCCTATGGTGCCTCCCTGGAGATTTATTGCAAGACCGACCCTCTGGTGGCCGGCGAGAAGGCACAGGTGCTGCTGTATCTTACGCGCACGCAGGACTTCAAGCCACAGCCGCGCGCCGCCGTGTCCATCCGGCTCACCGGTGCGGGCAACCGCGTCCAGGCCCGCCGCGACTCACTTGACCGGCCTGGCATGTGTACCCTCACGCTCACCCCGCAAAAGGCGGGACAGGCGCGCCTGCTGGTGTCTGTGCGGACTGCCGGCGGGCAGCCAGAACAGGCGAGCATTCCCGTGACCGTGTATGCCAGCCACAGCGAGGGGCAGAAGGCCGCGCAGGAACAGGCCACGCACAGCGGCAACACGGTGACCTTCAGCAAGGAAATGGTGTGGAAATCGCAGTTCAGCACCGAGGTGTGCCGTCCTGTTCCCTTCGGGCCGGCACTCAGGGTAATGGCTCAGGTGGAGCCAGCCCAAGGCGAGGAGCGCGTGGTGGTGTCCGGCGTGCCGGGCATCGTGCGCATGGGAAGCACGCCACCCGTGGAGGGTATGGCTGTCCGTGCGGGACAGACCCTGCTCACCGTGGACGGAAACACCACCGCCGACGGAAACATGGGCGTGCGCCTGCAAGAGGCCGAGGCAGCCTACCTGCGCGCCAAGAGCGAACTGGAACGCAAGGAGCCACTGGCCAAAGAGCGCATCGTGACTCAAAGCGACCTGCAGGACGCGCGCGCGGAATATGCCACTGCAAAGGCACAGTGGGAGAATCTGAAACGGCTGTCCGGCAACGGCCGGCAGGCCGTGACTGCTCCCATAGCAGGCTATGTGGCACAACTAAACGTAAAGAACGGGCAGTATGTGGAGGCTGGCCAACCCCTGGCCAGCGTGTCCTCCACGCACTGGCTCACACTGCGCGCCCAGGTACCACAGCAAGAGTGGCGCATGCTTCCACACATCCACGGCGCCAACATACGCATGGCCGGGGCGCGCACCGTCACCTCCCTGGACGAGCTGGACGGCAGCGTGCTGTCCTATGGCAGGCAGGTGAGCACGGACACACCGCTTGTGCCTGTACTCTTCCGCGTGCGATATACCCCAGACCTGCTGCCCGGCTCTTGGGTGGAGATGTTCATACGGACAGAGACATCAGACCGCGCACTCACTGTTCCCGCCGAGGCTGTCATCGAGGAGATGGGCCTGTACTTCATATATGTGCAACTGACGCCCGAACTCTTTGAGAAGCGCGAGGTCACCCCGGGCGGCACCGACGGCAGGCGCGTCGAGGTGCTGTCAGGCATCCGTGACGGAGAGCGCGTGGTGGGAAGCGGCGCCATCCTGGTCAAGCTCACACAAGCGTCGGGCGGGGTTGACCCCCACGCCGGGCACATGCACTGAGCCTGTCTCACCAGGAGGGATGGGGTTGCAAGATTTTGCGCCCCGACACTCCCACGACCCCATAACCTCACATATTCTCAGCCAAAGCAATGAGTATCATCAACAATATCATACACTGTTCGCTCCACAACCGCTTGATGGTGCTGCTGGGAGCGTTGCTGGTGATTGCGGGGGGCTACTTCTCCTCACGCCAGATGGACATAGATGTGTTTCCCGACCTCACCGCCCCCACCGTGGTGCTGATGACCGACACCCGTGGCATGACTGCCGAGGAGACCGAGCGGCTGGTCACCTTCCCCATAGAAACTGCCGTGAACGGCGCCACCGATGTGCGCCGCGTGCGCTCCACATCGCTCAACGGCTACTCATTCGTGTGGGTTGAGTTCAACTGGGGAACAGACATCTACCGAGCCCGGCAGACCGTCAACGAGAAGATGGTGGCCATGGGCGATGGACTGCCCGAGGGCATAACGCCGGTGATGGCTCCGCAGAGCAGCATCATGGGCGAGATACTGTTTGTGAGCATGCAGGCCGGTGACACCACCGGCATGATGGAACTGCGCACGCTGGCCGACTGGGTGGTGAAGCCTGCGGTCCTGGCCACGGGAGGAGTGGCACAGGTAACGGTGATAGGCGGTGACGTGAAAGAATACCAGGTACTGGCCGACGCGGCCAAGATGGATGCCTATGGCGTGACCATGGGCCAACTGGCCGACGCGGTCGCCGGACTCAGCCGGAACAGCACGGGCGGCGTGGTGCGCGAGCATGGAAACGAGTATGCGCTGCGGGGCATAGGGCGCACCAGTGACCTGGCCGACATGGCAGCCACGCTGGTCAAAAGCGCCGGCGGACAGCCTGTCACCGTGGGCGACGTGGCCCAGGTGCGCGTAGGAAGCGCGGTGCGCATGGGCATGGCATCACACAACGGGCAGCCCGCCATCATCCTGTCGATATCCAAACAGCCAAACATCAACACACTGGACGTGACCGAGAAGATAGAGCGCAACCTGCAGGACATCGCCAAGTCACTGCCAGCCGATGTGCATCTGAACACGCATGTGTTCCGCCAGGCCGACTTCATCGAGACCTCGGTGCACAACGTGGGACGCGCCCTGCTCGAGGGGGCGGTGTTTGTGGTCATCGTCCTCTTCCTGTTCCTGGGAAGTTTCCGCACCACCATCATCTCGGTGGTGGCCATTCCCGTGAGCCTGCTCGGAACGCTCATCGTCCTGCACGTCATGGGCCTGGATGTCAACACCATGACGCTTGGCGGCATGTGCATAGCCATCGGCTCGCTGGTGGACGATGCCATCATCGATGTGGAGAACGTCTATAAACGGCTTCGCGAGAACCACCGCCTGCCTCGCGAGGAGCGCCGTCCCGCCATCCGCATTGTATTCGAGGCATCCTGCGAGATACGCTCGAGCATACTCAACGCGACCTTCATCATCATGGTTGCCTTTGTGCCCCTCTTCTTCCTTTCGGGCATGGAGGGCAGGATGCTCAAGCCCCTGGGGCTGGCTTACATCATCAGCCTGTTCATGTCGCTCATCGTGGCGATGACCCTTACGCCCCTGCTGTGCAACATGATGCTCACGGGCGACCGCTACCTGGGTGCCAACGAGCGCGACAGCCGCGTCACCTCGTGGCTCTCGCGCGGCTACTTCCGCTCGCTCGGCTGGGTGCTTGCCCACCACAGGGCTGTCATGGGCGGCATGCTGGCGGCGCTCGTGGTGTCCCTGGGCATGCTCCTGGGCATGGGAAACAGTTTCCTGCCCGAATTCAACGAGGGCAGCGCGGTGGTGTCGGCCGTGGCACAGCCAGGCGTGTCGCTGGAAGTGAACGACATGCTGGGCGACGCGCTTGAGGAGGAATTGCTCAAGGTGCCCGAGGTGTACGAGACCGCGCGGCGCACCGGACGCGGCGAACTGGACGAGCACTCCCAGGCGACAAACAGTTCGGAGATAGAAGTGAGGTTCCACCTGGCCAACCGCCCGCGCGCCGAGGTGTTCAACGACATGCGGCACCGCATGGCCTCGGTGCCGGGCGTGGTGTGCTCCATAGGCCAGCCACTGGGCCACCGCATCGACCACATGCTGTCAGGCACCAGGGCCAACATCGCCATCAAACTCTTCGGGAGCGACCTCAGCCGCATGTTTATGCTGGGCAACCAGATCAAGAACGCCATCGAGCCCATCGACGGACTGGTGGACGTGGCCGTGGAACAACAGACAGAGACCCCACAGTTGCAGATCCGCGCACGCCGCCAGGCTCTCGCACAATACGGCATCACCATGCAGGACTTCAACCGCTATGTGGAACTGGCCTTCCCTGGAGCCGTCCTGGGCGACATCTACGAGGGACAGAGACGCTATGACCTCGTGCTCCGCCTGGACAGCAACTACACCGCCACAGCGCAGGAGGTGGGACGCTCGCTCATCGACACGGGCAACGGGCACAAGGTGGCACTGCAGGACGTGGCCGACATAGTCTCGGCCGGCGGCCCCGGAAGCATCTCGCGCGAGAACGTGCAGCGCAAGCTGGTGGTGCAGGCCAACGTGTCGGGCCGTGATGTGGGCAGCGCCGTCGAGGAGATACAACGCACCCTGGACAGGCAGTTGACACTGCCCGAGGGATACCGCATCGAGTACGGGGGGCAGTTTGAGAGTGCCAGGAGCGCGCGGCACACGCTGTTGCTTGCCACCTCCATAGCCATCCTGGCCATCTTCCTGCTGCTCTATGGCGAGTTCCACGAGGTCTCACTGTCACTCATCGTGTTGCTGGGCTTGCCCCTGGCTCTCATAGGGGGAGTGCTGGCGGTGCGCTTCACCTCGGGGGTCATCAGCATCCCGTCCATCATCGGGTTCATCACCCTGTTTGGCGTGGCCACACGCAACGGAATCCTGCTCGTGTCGAAATACCGCCACTTGCAGGAGCAGGGCACTCCGCTCCACGAGACGGTGCTCCACGGGTCAATTGACCGCCTCAATCCCATACTGATGACCGCCCTCACCTCGGCTCTCGCGCTCATCCCGCTGATAGTGAACCGGGACGAGCCCGGCAACGAGATACAGAGTCCAATGGCCATCGTGGTACTGGGCGGACTGGTGTCGTCCACCCTGCTCAACATCTATGTGATGCCTGTCGTGTACCGCTGGTATGCCCTACGCAAGGAGCGGCACGACACGGCGCGGGCCTGATGTGCCGGGCACCACACGCATCCGCAAGCAACATCTCCAAGGCCAAGACCATGGTGGACAAGAGCCAGGAAGCGGCTTTCGATAACTATTCACCCCCCTTTCCGGGCAACAGATCAACATTATGAGAAAAGAACTGAGACAAGCCTTTTGTGTGCTCTGCATGGCACTCGCAATGCCGGGTTCCAGGGCACAGGACATTTACACCGGTCCCTTGAGGCTGGTGGAGGAGGGCAGCACAATGCTGCGCGCACTGCGCGAACAGGCACTGGCCCAGAAGGCGGCCAATCATGTGGGGCTCACGCCGCCAGACCCCGAAGTGGAGTTTGGCTACTTCTGGCCAAACCCTGTCACGGGAGGACGGCGCAAGGATGTGGATTTCACCCAGCAGTTTGACTTCCCTACCGCCTATGTGGAACGTGCCAGGCTGGCCAGGCAGCAAGACCGCGCCTGCGAACTGGATTATCTGAAACAACGCCAGCAACTGCTTCTGCAGGCCAAGCAGACCTGCGTGGAACTCGTATATCAAAACGCCCTGCACCATCTCTACAGCCAACAGGTCCAGTGGGCCAGGCAGTGGGCCGAGGCGTGCCGGCGCTCGTTGGACCAGGGCGCGACGGCCAAGATCGAGTACAACAAGGCACTGCTCAACCTCACGGACATGGAGAGCCAGGCGCGCCAGGCGAGTGTCACACGCCAACAGTTGCAGGCCGCACTGGCCACACTGGCCGGAGGCAAGGAGATTGTGCTGGAGAGATCAGACTACGGCGGGGAGACCACCCTGCCACAGGACTTCGACACATGGTTTGCCCAAGCGGCCACAGCCAACCCCGACCTGCAATACCTGGGAGCTCAGATGGAGGCAAGCCAGAGGCAGGTGAGAGTGGCACGGGCACAGGGACTGCCCAAATTGTCAGTAGGATATTCGGGCGAACTGGTGCCTTCGCAGAATTACAATGGTGTCACCGTGGGCATGTCCATTCCGTTGTGGGAGAACAAGGGGCGTGTGCGGCAGGCGCGCGCCGAGGCCAATGCGGCAAAGTTGGCCGCCCAGGACGCACGGATCCAGTACTACACACAGTTACGCGGCCTCTACGAACAGGCGCGGCAACAGCAGCAAGACATCCGTGACCTGGAGAAATTGCTGGCAGGGAATGACAGCGAGGCTCTGCTGCGCCGCGCCTATGAAGGAGGGGAGATAACACTGCTCACCTTCCTTACCGAGAATGCCCACAGCCTGTCAGTCCGCACACGCCTGCTGGAAGCGAGGCGTGACTTGGAACTGACGCTCGCCTCCCTCAACGCCTTCTGCCTCTGAACGCGGACGGCACGGGCACGCGGGCAGGGGAACTGCCCGGGAAGTCCAGGCGGCACACCACCCGGAAACGCGGATTGCGCGCATGGTGGCAACACATGCCACATGCGCACGCCAAGCCCACCGGGAGGGGCCGGAGAAGTGACTTCCCATCTAATTCGGCCACAGGATTCCTGTTGGCCTGTGGTCTCGGATGGTTTGCTTTCGGGCATGACTGGGGAACACCGGGGTGGTCAAGCCCCCTCTCCTGAGGAGAAATCACCACAAACAGGTCTGAAACAAGACGGGGAGAACAAGCCCCAGAAGGCTTGTCCACTTGTCCCGGCCCTGTGCCTGATGGGGGCTTAATACTTGCGGAAGACCAGCGTAAGCGTGTCCGCGCTCGTGAGTACCATGCGGTCTGAATGGAGCGAGAGGATGCGGAAGCCCCCGTTGGCAGGAACGCCAAAGCGCGCAAGGTCGGCCAGGCTTACCAGGCTGTCCTTGGCCGAATAATATGTGGGATGATAGATGACGAGGCTGTCTGGGGTGTGTCGGAAGTAACACTGGTAATAGTGTCCACCATCATGGTAGTCGCGCAGGCGTATGAGCCGCAGTTGCACACTGTAAAAGATGCGGCTGTGCTTGTCCTTCACCACCCTGCCCTGCGCGTCGCGCCACTCCAGCAACTGCCACATGCCGCCCAGGTCGCCATTGTGGTCGCGCTTGTTCTCGCAGGAGCAAAGGCCCAGGCACAGGGCCAGGGCAAGCATGCACAGGCGGCGCTTGGCAGCACGCGGGCGGGATACGGGCAAGAAATGGAGTGTGGGGTGTGCCATGACTACTTCTTTTTGATAAGTCCGCTATAGGCCAGCGTAAGCATGCCACCATGGCTGCGGCCAAGGAGTGTCCCGGTGTTCAGCCCATAGGCCCCGGTCACGCGCAGTCCTGGAACGAGGCGCGGCTTCCATGTGACCTCGGCCAGCAGATAGTCGGCATGCATTGGGTCAAGCGTGGGATTGTGATAGGTGCCCAGCGTGCGCAGGTGCGTGTAGAGCATGCGCCAGCCCAGCCACGATGCCGGCTGGCCACGCAGTCCCAGGTGGTGTGCGTTCACGCGGTTGTAGTAGCAGCACAGCCGTCCGTCCTTGTTGTATATGGGCGAGAGGATGAGCGGGTTGCCCATCACGAAGCCCGCGTGCTGCCAGGCTCCATATACATGATTGTTGTAATACTCGTCTATCCCGCTTATCTGCACGGGCAGGTTCTCGCGCGCGTCGTGATACACGGGCCCGCTCTGGTCCATCGTGCCCATGTGCTCATAGACGACCTTCGAGAGGAAGGGGTTGTGCGGAAGACTCACCTCCACACCCAGCAGATAATCCTTCCATCCATACTGCCAGAAGAGCTGGCTCTCGTCTTCAAAGTAATGCTCCATGTAGGCTGCCGCGCTCCAGCCATGCCCCCTCCAGTCGGCACGCAGATGCCAGGATCCCAGCATGTTGCCCTCGGCATTGGCAAAGTCACCATCGTCGGCATCGTTACCGCCAGGTATGACTGCGTGCCAGAGTGAACTGAAGCCGTGGAAGAGATTGCGGTGCGTATCCAGTTGCGACCAGTCATCGAGCCTCTGTCCCATGTTCCATCCTTCACCCCCAAACTGCGTGCTCATCTCCAGTCCGCCTGTGACAAGAAGCGGGAAGCGGCCCTCATTGCCGATGCGCAGCAGGAGTTTCTTGCTGTGGTAAAGCGAGCCTGTGGTGTACAGAAGTCCCCTGGCACCCGCCGTGGAGCGCTGCCAGCAGTTGTCGGTATAGGCTCCGAAGGCAAAGTGTGCCTTCAGCGAGAGCATGTGCCGCGTGCCGGGAATAGTCCAGAAGTCGGGCAGTTCCAGCCTCACCTGGGGCAGGGGGCGTGCGTTGATGCCTGTGGTCATGGCTCCGCTGCTGAGTGTGCCGTCCTTCAGTTCCAGTGGTCTCTCCTTCTGTCCCACGCTCAGCCTCAGGGTCTTCCATTGTGCCTCGGCATAGAGTTGCTGCAGGATGAAGTGGCTGTTCATGCCTGCGGCCACGGCCAGGTCGGCTCCATAGCCTATCCGCCAATGCCGGGCACTGTCGGCCCGTGTACCACGGATGACCGAGGCGCGTGCCAGGAAACTCCCGGTGTTGGGTGTGGCCAGTCCGTAGCGGTTGGCCGTGAACCAGAACGGGGCATGCTCACCATTGGAGGCCACGCCGCTCATGCTGGCCTCATAACGCACATTCTCCCCCAGGCGGCCGACTTGCGCCAGAACCGCCATGGGGAGGATGCCTATGAACAGCAACAGTCGCCTCACTTACTTTTCGGTGTGCTCGCCCGCATTTGGACGCTGTCCATAATGGCCATATACACCATAGTGGCCGTAGCGGCCGTAATTGCCGTACTTCCCGTACTTGCCATAGCCGTAGTAGTAACCATACTTTCGCTTGCGCAGGTCCACGCCATTGAGCACAAGGGAAATCTTAGGCATCTTGTCCCCTTGCTTGAGCTCGTTGATGAGCTTGAAGTTGGACTTGGGCGAGAAGTCGGCACGGCACACCATGAGTGTCATGTCGCCCACGCGGGCGATGGACAATGTGTCGCTCACCAAAGCCACGGGCGGCGTGTCGAGTATCACATAATCGTAGTGCTTGCGAAGTTCCAATATGGCATGGTCAAGTTGCACGCGGGAGATGAGTTCGCCCGGGTTGGGGGGTATGACACCCGCAGGCAGGACATCCAGGTTGGGGTTGCACACGCCATGCAGTATCTGCCTGTCAAGCATCTCGTAGGACTCGTCGCTGCTGGACAGGAAGGTGGTGATGCCACGCTTGTCCGAAGGCAGGCCAAAGAGTTTCACGAGTCGGGGCTTGCGGATATCCAGTCCCACAATGATGACATGCTTGCCCAGCAGGGAGAGTGACATGGCGAGGTTGGTGCTGACAAACGTCTTGCCCTCACCTGGGACACAACTCGTGCACACGATAACCTTCTCGTCCCCCCCCAGCACAAAGCGCAAATTGGTGCGCAGACCGCGAAAGGCCTCCTCCATCATGTCGTTGGAGTTCTCGCGTACTGCCAGTTTGTGCTCTCCGTCATGCGACTTGGGAGCCAGCGGTATGTCGGCGATCAGGGGTATCTTGGTCAGTTTCTCCACATCCTCGCGACCTTCGATACGGTAGCGCAGCATGCCCAGCAGATACACCAGCCCTACGGGGAAAGCCATTCCGAGCACGAGCGCGCCCATCATGACCATCTTGCCCTTGGGCGACACCTTGCCCTCGCTCCTGGGCGCGTCGATGACACGCGCCTTGGTGGCAGTGCTGGCCAGGGAGATGAAATTCTCCTCACGCTTCTGCAGGAGCATCAGATAGAGCTCCGCCTTGATTTCCTGCTGCCGCGTGATAGTGTTCAGGTCGTGCTCCTGGGTGGGCACCTCGCTCACACGCTGGCTGAAGAGGCGGAACTGGCTGTCGGCACTGCGCTTCTGCGTGAGGATGTTGTCACGCACGTTCTTCAGGCTGAGCCGTATGCTGGGCCACATCTCCTCGAGTTGCGAAGTGATGCGCTTCACATAGGGGTTGTCGGCGCTTGACGACTTGAGCAGGCGGTTGCGCTGCAGCACATAATCGTTGTACTTGTCGAGCATCTTGCTCATGTCGGCATCCTTCAGCCCCAGGTTTGAGGGGATGACGCTGAGCGCGTTGCGCGGGTCGTCCATGTAGTCGAGCAGCGCAGTCACCAGGTTGAGCTGTGTCTCCAGCTCCACCTGCTCCTTCTGGTACTCTGTGCTCTTGGTGAGGGCGTTGCTCGCGTCGTTGGTCAGATTGATGAGTTCGTTGCGCTTCTTGTATGACTCCAGGCTGCTCTCCGTCTCGTCCAGTTCCGAGCGTATGGCCTCGATGCGGCTCTTGAGGAACTCCTCGGTCTTGAGCGCCACCTCGTTCTTGTCCTCGTTTGCGTCCTCGTTGTAGCTCTTGAAGAGCTCGTTCAAGTAATCGACGGCCCGATCGGTCTGCGTGTCCACATACTTCAACTCGGCCACTGTGGTTGTCTTGCTGGTGGCGGTGGCCGAGAGGCGCGCGCCATAGGACTTTGCCGCCGCCTCAAGCGGCATGATGGTGGCATACATGTCCCGCGTGGTGGGCTCCGCTACGGGGTTGCGCTGAAGCGTGACAGTACCCACCGGGGTGCTGAACGAACCGGGCAGCGACTTCACGTCGCGCTCAAAGACCATGGGCTCCTTGGCCTTGGGCGCATACAGCTTGCCCTTGACATGCAGCCCGCTGCCCCTGCGGCTCACACGCAGGAGAATGAGCGACTGCATGTCGTCTATCTGGTTCCCCGGCATATCCACAATATAGGGATTGTCCTTGTACATCTCATGCTTGCGTATGCGCCCTTCCAGTTCATAACCCACATAGAGTTTCAGGGCCTTCACCACGCGCTTGCTGATGTTCGAACTGGCCAGGATCTCCAGCTCGTTGTCGAAGCCGTTAGAGTTGGATATCACTCCCATGCTCTCCAGCGCCATCTGCCCGCTGCGGTACATGGGCGAGCGTGAGTCCTCGTCCTTGACCAGAATCTTCATGCTGTACGCATACACGGGACGCGTGTAGCGCAGATAGCAGAAGGCAAGCCCCAGTGCCACGATGGTGGACAGTGCTATCCAGTACCAGTTGAGGACTATGATTTTCCACAAGGAGGCAAAGTCAAAACCGCTCTGCTCTTCCTCTCTGTTCTCTTCGTTTGCTACAAACTCGGCCATGTCTTTAGTTCAGTCTGCGTTTATTTGCGTTGTTACTCTACTGAACCACAAAAGTACACAATAATGGGGAATGCGCAAGCATTTCACGAAAAAAATGCCAACAAACCGATTTTTTCGCGCCCCGTAGGCCAAATGTCCCAATAAAGTATTGTACTTTTGCACATGAAGTAAAACGAACAAACGCGTGCCCTGCCATGCGCACCGCCGCACTGGGCAAACCACACACAGCCAGATGATGAACAGCAGATATCCCGAAGAATCCACCGTCACCAGAATTTTTGTCAACGCGATAGACATCATGCTCCTGGGTGTCAGTTTCCTCACGACACACTATGCCCTCCTGCACACAGGACAGGAGTGGATTTCCATGGAGTTCACGCAGCGTTTCCTTGCCATAGCTGTATTGTGCTATGTGCCCGTGGCCGTGGCCTTTCCGCCCATCGCGCTGAGGCATGTGTGCAGCAGCGACAAGATAGCCGGCAACGTGTTTGCCACCTCCACGGCGCTTCTCGCGGTGTTTCTGCTGGCAATCCACCTGGCCAGGTACGACTTCTTTCCGCGTGCCTATTTGCTGGGTGTCTATGCGATGTTCACGCTGCTGCTGCTGAGCGAGCGCATCTTGATATTCAGGCATATGACCAACACGCGCCACAAGGGGGAAAGCCTGGCGCGCGTGATCCTGGTAGGAAACGGGGAGGAACTGCGCGAGCTGTACTATGACCTCAGGGACACCACATACGGCCTGGACATCAAGGGGCTCTTTGCCAACCCCGTGGACCGTCCCCTGCCCGATGGGGTGGTGCTGAGGGGCAAGCCCTTGCAGGCCATCGACTACCTGAAGGAGAACGCCGGGAAAATCGATGCGGTCTATTGCTCGATGGCCTCCCTGGACAAGGATCACGCCATGGAGCTGTACTCCTACTGCGAGAATAACCTCATACACTTCTTCATGGTGCCCGTCTTTGTCAACCTCACGCGCCGCCACATGGTCACCATGCAGATCGGAGGGTCGTTTGTCCTTGCGCCCCGCGAGGAACCCCTGCTCAGCATGGGCAACCGAGCCATAAAGCGAGCCCTCGACCTGGTGGTCAGCGGCATCTTCCTGCTCACGCTGTTCCCGGTCATCTACGTCATTGTGGCCGTTGTCATCAAATGCCAGAGCCCGGGGCCGGTATTCTTCCTGCAGAAGCGCAGCGGGCTGCACGGCAAGGAGTTTTACTGCATCAAGTTCAGGTCCATGCACGTCAATGCCGATGCCGACAAGGTGCAGGCCACCGAGCATGACCCGCGCAAGTTCCCCTTCGGTGACTTCATGCGCAGGACAAACATCGACGAGTTCCCGCAGTTCATCAACGTGTTCCTGGGCAGCATGTCCCTGGTGGGCCCGCGCCCGCACATGCTCGCGCACACCGAGGAGTACCGCAAGATTGTAGACCGCTACATGGTGCGCCACTGGGTGAAGCCTGGCATCACGGGCTGGGCACAGGTACAGGGCTTCCGTGGGGAGACACGCTACCTGAGCCAGATGGAGAACCGCGTGCATGCCGACATCTGGTATGTGGAGAACTGGACATTCTGGCTCGACCTGCGCATCATCGCGTCAACCTTCTTCAAGACCTTGCTCCACAAGGAGAAGAACGCCTACTGAGCGCGGCACGACATCGCCCGCCCCAAGGGCAGGCGGCACACATTATATATAAATAAGAGACATATAACATAACAAGAATAACAGGAATGTCATTTCTCAACAGGCTTTTCGGCCGGAAACAACAGGCCGGCAGCATGGTGGGCGGCATGGAGGACTTCATGCTGCTCATCCGCGTTTATTACCAGTCAAGCATCGCAGCACAGTTGGGTATAAGCAACCTCGCCGCCCTGCCCGACCTGCGCGTGTTCAAGCAGACGTACCATGTGCCCACCGTCAACAACAAGCTCGGGCTGGGCGAGAAGAAGCAGTGCAGGCGCATGATACAGGACATATACGCCATCCCGGACGACTTCTTCAAGGAAATCGACGCAAGCATGAAGCGGCACTGCCGCAAGCCACAGGACGTGCAGCCCTACCTGGCCGCCTTCCAGGGCTTCAGCCAGGACCTGATGATGCTCATGGGCAACCTCATGCAATGGAAATTCCGCCTCCCCTCATTCCTGCACAAGACCCTGCGCGGGATGGTGGCCAAGCAGGTGCACCAGGTGCTCACGCGCGTGGACTGGAAGGACGAGGGCGTGCGCAAAGCCTGCGTGTCGATACGCAGATACCAGGCCATGCTGGACTACAGCGAGCGCTGGATGACCGAGTACGTATACACGCTGGTCATGCTGGCCAAGAAGGAACCGCGCAAAAACGGCGGGGAATAACTTGTGAACTCCGGAAAAAAGGGCTACCTTTGTGCCAAAGGAGCAACCCGAACACATGAACGCGGAGATGGACGGCCTGCTGATGAGGCTGGAGACACGGGCCCGGCAGCTCATCCTCAAGCACCGGGAACTCCAGGCCGAGAAGGACAGCCTGGAGGAACAGGTCACCGCGCTCCGGCAGGTGATAAGGAACCTGGAGGAGGACAACAGGCGGCTCCAGTTGAAGTATGACCATCTGAAGATGGCCAAATACATCGACATGGCCGACAGCAGCACAAAGGACCTGCACGGCCGCATAAGGAAAATGGTGCGAGACATTGACCAGTGTGTGGCAATGCTAAAGGCAGACTAAGGGCATGGCAAGCGACACATTATCAATAACTATCCACTTCGGCACAATGTGCATACCACTGCGCATCCCCAGGGAGCAGGAATATGCCTACAGACAAGCCGAAAGGCTGATCAAGGAAAGGTACAGTTTCTACACAAGCAAGTACCCAGGCCAGACAGAGAACATCTACCTCGTCATGACGATGGTGGACATGGCTGTGCAGGCAAAGCAGAAGGAACTGGCCCTGGACATCACTCCTGTGGCCGAAAGGCTGCGCCCCCTGATCAGCGAATTGGAGTCCGCACTCGGTTCCGGAAAGTAGGCGCGCGACGCAGGAGCGGCCAGCGCGCGCTGTGACAGCAAAGCGAACAGAGAGAAGGAAAAGACCCCAACAAACAAAACAAAGCATTTTACAGATGGAAATAATTATCGGATTGACGGCCGGCATGGTACTCTTCCTGGTACTGGCCGCCGCATGGTATTTCATCATCATACCCTCGAAGCGGGAGACCCTGACACGCGAGGCAAAGGAAGCGGCCGAGAAGGAAGCGGAGGTAATCAAGCAGAAGAAATTGCTCGAGGTAAAGGACAAGTTCCTGAGCAAGAAAGCCGAACTGGAGAAAGAGGTGCGGCAGCGCAACCAGCAGATACAGCAGGCCGAGAACAGGGTCAAGCAGCGCGAGCTCACGCTCAACCAGAAACAGGACGAGCTCACCAGGCGCAAGCAGGAGACCGAGTCGATGCGCCAGCGCCTGGAGACACAGCAGTCGCTGCTGCAGAAGCGCGAGGAGGAACTGGACGAGCGCAAGAACACCCTCATGGAACAGGAACGCAACAAGCTGGAGGAACTGTCGGGCATCAGTGCCAAGGAGGCCAAGGAACGGCTGGTGGAGGCTCTGAAGGACGAGGCGAAGACCAACGCGCAGGCATACATCAACGAGATCATGGACGACGCCAAGATGACGGCCAACAAAGAGGCGAAGCGGATCATCATCCAGACCATACAGCGCGTGGCCACCGAGACAGCCGTGGAGAACAGCGTGACGGTGTTCCACATTGACAACGACGAGGTGAAGGGACGCATCATAGGGCGCGAGGGACGCAACATACGCGCCCTGGAGGCCGCCACAGGCGTGGAGATCGTGGTGGACGACACGCCCGAGGCCATCGTGATAAGCGCCTTCGACCCCGTGCGACGAGAGATTTGCCGACTGGCCATGCACCAGCTGGTGGCCGACGGCAGGATACACCCGGCACGCATCGAGGAGGTGGTGGCCAAGGTCAAGAAGCAGGTCGAGGAGGAAATCATCGAGACCGGAAAGCGTACCACAATAGACCTGGGCATACACGGCCTGCACCCCGAGCTCATACGCATCATAGGCAAGATGAAGTACCGCAGCAGCTACGGGCAGAACCTCCTGCAGCACGCGCGGGAGACCGCGAACCTGTGCGCCGTGATGGCCAGCGAGCTGGGGCTGAACCCCAAGAAGGCCAAGCGCGCCGGACTGCTGCATGACATAGGCAAGGTGCCCGACGAGGAACCCGAACTGCCCCACGCCCTGTACGGAGCCAAACTGGCCGAGAAGTACAAGGAGAAGCCCGACATCTGCAACGCCATCGGCGCTCACCACGACGAGATGGAGATGACCACGCTGCTGGCTCCCATCGTGCAGGTGTGCGACGCCATCAGCGGAGCGCGTCCCGGAGCGCGCCGCGAGATAGTGGAGGCATACATCAAGCGGCTCAAGGACCTGGAGAACATCGCCATGAGTTACCCCGGCGTGGTGAAGACCTATGCCATACAGGCAGGCCGCGAACTGCGTGTCATCGTGGGCGCGGACAAGATAGACGACAAGCAGACCGAGGAACTGAGCAACGAGATAGCCACCAAGATCCAGAACGAGATGACTTATCCCGGACAGGTGAAGATAACGGTCATACGCGAGACACGCTCCGTGTCCTACGCCAAGTGAGGGCATCCCGCCTGTGGCGGGACGCCATACGCACCATTCAGGGGAGGCAAGCCGATGCCGGCATTTGCCTCCCCTGCTTTTTGTGGCGGGCATGCGCGGGTGGCGCGGTGCTCTGGACACGTATATGGTGCTCTGGACGTATATAGAGTACACACGTGTGCGCGTCCCTTGCCCTGTCACTCTTCCTGGCGGGCCTGGCACTCCCCCGCGAGACGCGAGAGGCGACATGGGCAATGGGGCCTGGAGGTGGTGTCCTGCTGGCGGCGGCCCAGCCGCGTGCCGCAGGGCCGCAGTCCTGTGCTCCGGGCTATATCTGCCACCACTTCTTCCCGCGCCTCACCTCTGTGGCGCTGTACTCCTCGCGCATAATCTCCTCATAAGTCTTCCTTTCTGAGATCATGCGGTAGATGGTGCCCCAGTCGGGCAGTCCCCCCACGTTGCGGTCATCTATCCACAGGTCCACCTTCAGCTTGCGGCTGAAGTGCATGTTCTTCTGCTCGTCCTCTTCGGGGAAGTCCTTGTTCACCGCATAGAACTCCACGCCCCTCTGCCTGCACCATTCCACAGCCTCGTCCAGCAGCCTGCCCTCGCGCACGCTCCACAGGATCAGCTTGTGACGGTCTTGTATGAGCATCTTCAGCGTCTGCGTGGCAAAGGGTATCTCCTCGCCGATTTGGGGATAGCGGTGCTTCACTATCGTGCCATCGAAATCTACTGCTATAGTCATGTGTATCGTCTCGCTTGGTGTGAGGTTGCAAAGTTAGGTGATTTTTCCCTTACCCGTAACCCCTTGGTCAGAAAAGGTTATCAAGGGGACACATTGCACCAGCATGCCGCATGCCACCGCATCCGCCAACGCACCGCACTGCATCTGCCAACGCACCGCACTGCATCCGCCAACGCACCGCACTGCATCCGCCAACGCACC